>SAMEA104315422__coassemble_175_pt1 | contig 39905 bp, 35 predicted proteins | sample SAMEA104315422__metabat2_low_PE_041 | metagenome-assembled genome bin SAMEA104315422 (sample SAMEA104315422) | gut metagenome | biome: Monkey gut; feature: monkey-associated habitat; material: faeces | place: China | collected 2013
AAAAATATGGCAGCGAGTGTGGATAACTCGCTGCCATATTTGTCTACAGTCTGAGGCCTCCAAGAAGTGGCATTGACCACTTTTTGGAGGCCTCTATGGTAGCTAAATACAAAGCCTTCTACAGGGTCTAAGCATCTCGATTACCAGTTTTTCTTATCTTTGATACAGTCGTGTTGCTGTTTTCGTTCATCCACCATCTTCACAAACCACTCCACCATATTCGGATCGGTGTGTGAGAAGAAGCTGCTTTGTTTTTTGTCAATCGTGGCAATAACCGCCATATCATCCTCGCTCAAAGAAAAATCAAATACATGAAAGTTTTCTTCCATACGCTCGAGGTTAGTAGATTTGGGAATGATGACAATTCCACGCTGCAAATGCCAACGAAGAATGACTTGAGCAACAGACTTTCCGTACTTCTCAGCAATGACTTGCAGTTCTGGCGTGTGAAACATATTGCCCCGCCCTTCACCGAATGGCGCCCATGCTTCCATCTGTATGCCGTATTTATCATGCCATGCTTTCGCTTCCATCTGCTGATTGTGAGGATGAATTTCCACCTGATTTACCATCGGCTTGATTCGATTAAAGGAAGCAAAATCCACCATACGGTCAGTATAGAAATTGGAAATGCCGATAGCACGGATTTTTCCTTCGTCATACAGTTCCTCCAATGCCCGGTATGCACCGTAGGCATCTGCAAAAGGCTGATGGAGCAAACACAGGTCAAGGTAGTCAACCTGTAATTTTCGCATGGATTCCAACACGGATGCTTTTGCTCTTTCATAGCCGTAATGCTCAATCCAGACTTTAGTGGTTAGAAAGATTTCATCTCTGGGAATACGGCTTTTGGCAATGGCATTACCCACTTCTTCCTCGTTAAAATAGCTCTGGGCGGTGTCGATGAGACGATAGCCGATTTTCAAGGCTTCACTGACACACTGTTCACATTCATCTTTTGTAACCTGATAGACACCATAGCCGAGCTGCGGCATTTCTACACCGTTATTCAAAGTTACATATTCCATGTTCTAATCCTCCTATCCTATACAATGATTTTTCTGTTATTATTTAAGATACATATTAAAAAAGCTGTTCAGCTTTTCAAAAGGAATGACATCTAAATTGTCATAAAGATCAACATGGCTCGCTCCCGGAATGATAAACAGCTCTTTATTATCTCCGGTCATTTTTCCATAAGCTCCTTCACTGAAGTAACGGGAATGAGCTTTTTCTCCATGTACCAGTAGTACAGCAGACCAAATTTCAGCGGCATACTGCAAAATCGGCATATTCATAAAGGGCAGCGAAGATGTCACATTCCATCCGTTGTTGGAATTAAGAGAACGAGGATGATAACCACGCTCGGTTTTATAGTAAGCATAATAATCTTTTACAAATTGTGGGGCATTGTCCGGCAAAGGATCGATGACACCGCCTGCAAGGGCATAACTGCCATTTTTATAATCCTCAGTACGCTGGGTATTCATTGCCAGTTTTTTGGCGAAACGAGCCTCTGGGGTATTTTCATTATCAAAATAACCGTTGGCATTTACACGAGTCATGTCGTACATGGTCATCGCCGCAGTTGCTTTGATACGGGTGTCCTGTGCTGCTGCGTTGATTGCCATACCGCCCCAACCGCAAATACCGATGATACCAATTCTGTCAGTGTCAACATTCTCCTGTACAGATAAAAAATCCACAGCCGCACAGAAATCTTCCGTATTGATGTCCGGAGAAGCCACATAACGAGGACTACCACCACTTTCGCCTGTAAAGGACGGGTCAAAAGCAATGGTCAAAAATCCATACTCTGCCATTTTTTGAGCATATAGACCGGAGGATTGCTCCTTGACTGCACCGAATGGACCACTTATAGCAATGGCAGGTAGTTTTCCGGATGTATTTTTTTGAATATACATATCCGCTGCAAGCATAATACCATAGCGGTTATAAAAAGTAATTTTTTTATGTTTAATCAGATTGCTTTGAGGGAAAACTTTATCCCATTCTTGTGTTAAGCTTAATTTTTCCATGATGGTAATATCTCCTTAGTTCTCATCTAAAATTTCAATTTTATCAAGCCATTCTGTAACTGCTGTTAGTGCTTCGTCCTGCGAATTTTGTGCCACAGAACCTCTTATTTCTAATCCATTCAAAACATTTGCACCTGTGCAGATTTCAGCAATTCTGCTGTTGGTGGAAGAAAGACCACTGCCTTCGTGGGTACAGAACGGAATGATTGTCTTTCCCGAAAAATCATAACTCTCAAGGAATGTGTAAACTGCCATCGGCATGTCACTCCACCAAATCGGGTAGCCGAGAAAGATAACATCATAATCCTCCATGTTTTCTACGGCGTCTGACAGCTCTGGACGGGCATTTTCTTCCTGTTCCTGCCTTGCGGTTTCTGTACAAGTTTCGTATTCATCTGGATATGGCACAACAGTGCTAATTTCGAATAGGTCAGCATCAACCTGTTCTGCAATCATATCTGCTATTATGTGAGTGTTTCCTTTTTCAATATGCCCGACACCATAATTTTCACCAGTACGGGAAAAGTATGCTACTAAAACTTTCATATTCTTTGTATCTCCCTTATCATCTTGTTGTGTGCCGCTACTTTCTTCTGCGGCATTGCTTTCTTTTGAAACGTTATACCCGGTAGTTTCTGTTGTTTCGGTATTCTGACTACTATTGCAGGCAGATAACGCAAAACACATGAAAACTATAAACAACAACGATATAAATTTTTTCATAATCCATGTTGTCCTTTCAAGGTTATTGTGGTTTCAGAGAACCATAGTAATAGCTTGCCGTTGCACCGCCATCAATCAGGAAAGTAGAACCAGTAATGAATGCTCCCTTATCGCTCAATAAAAGTTCTGCCACATTTGCCACCTCATCGGCTGTACCAGGGCGACCAGCAGGACATTTTGCAAACATATTTTTATAAAAGTCTCCTCGAATGCCGTTAAACTCATCAATCGCAAGGGGTGTCACAATGATACCAGGTGCAATGGCATTGAGCCTTGCCCCACGCTTGCCCCATTCTACAGATTGAGCCATGACACGCTTTTCGTTACAACGCTTTGCCATCTGATAAGCATGAAGCGTGTCACGAATATTTTCTGGCTGCAAGAAATCCAGTAACAAAAGTTCCTCCGTTGGGGTCGTAGCAAGCTGTTCGTCTTGCTGTGCGGTCAATGCAGGCATTCTCCAACCGGACTGACTGGAAATCGTCACACCAACACCACCGCTTGCAATCACTTTACCAACTTCTTCCAACAAGACGGCCGTTCCATACAAATCGACCTTCAAAATAGCTTCAATGTGTGCTTGGCTGGGCGAAACACCTGCCGCATTTACAAGCATGGTGATTTCCCCGTATTCCTGCCCTCTGGCAATCATGGACTGTATGGAAGCCCTATCAGAAAGGTCGGTTTCCACAGGAAAAGCCTCAAATCCAGCGTTGTTCAGAATAGCCGCCATGTTTTCTGTATTCTCCGTCTTTTTATCGCCTACAATAATCTTCATTCCGGTGCCGACACGGCGAGCAATCGCCATTCCAATCTGTCCAGCACCGACTAATAGCATAACTTTTTTCATAATGTTTCTCCATTCGTTGCTTTAATGTAATCGGTATCATTGACTTCTTCCAGCCACTCATTAGAGGCTTCCTCTCCGGGAACTTCTACTGCTAAGTGAAAGAACCAGCTATCGGGAGCTGCACCGTGCCAATGCTTCACACCAACAGGGATATTTACCACATCGCCAGGCAGCATCCCGATGGCTTTTTTGCCCCATTCCTGATAATAGCCTCGTCCAGCAACGCAGATTAAAATCTGACCGCCACCATTTCTGGCATGATGAATGTGCCAGTTGTTGCGGCATCCTGGCTCAAAGGTTACATTAAAAATACCAACCTGTTCTTTGGAAATAGGTGCAAGGAAGCTCTTGCCGTTAAAATACTGTGCAAAACCATCGTTGGGATTTCCAATAGGGAATACCATAGAAGCAGCGTGTTTTGCCATTGCATCATTTCTTCCTGCGGTTTGTTTTTCTGCCATAAAATCATTCCTCCTATATTTCTGAATAGCCATTGCAATCTTTCTGTATGACCGCTATACTAATGATAAAATCTAAACCTAACTTTAGGTCAAGAGATTTTGTAAAATAAATTTATTAACTTTTTGTGGAGGCATATATGTATACGATTGGACAGATTTCGAAAATGTTTGGACTTCCGATTTCGACTTTGCGCTATTATGACAAACAGGGACTTTTTCCGGGAATGAACAGAATTTCCGGCATCCGTAAATTCAGCGAGAAAGAGATTGAAGCACTACCTGTAATTGAGTGTCTGAAACGCTCCGGTCTGGAAATCAAGGATATTAAGCAGTTTATGGACTGGTGTGCGGAGGGAGCAGCTACTTATCCCCAACGAAAAGAACTGTTTGAGAAACAAAAGAAAATCGTGGAAGCTGAAATTGAACATATAAGTCGTGTGTTGGATATGATTAAATTCAAGTGCTGGTATTATGAACAAGCCTTACAGGATGGCAACGAAGATCGGGCACATAGTATGATACCGGATAAGCTGCCGGAGGATATTCAAAAGATGTACGATCACGCACACAAAGAATAATTTTTACAGAAAGATATTCACACTCCCATATTTATGTATTAATTTTGTAAAAAAATAAGGTCAAATCTACACCGTAATGTGGATTTGACCTAAATTTTAAATGCTATTTTGACCTTGAATATCCAAGGCTCACTTTATTAATATTCTAAAAACATCTGCTGCAGCTCGGCTGGCTTGTTGGTGCCTAGCAGTCCCAGCTGTAATAGAATCCGTGCTTTATTTGGTGGCAAAGTATCGCTGTGTATAAATCCAGCCTCCGTCCACTGAGGTAAACCGGCTTCCACTATACCTGAATAGCTTCTCGTACTGCGCACCACCGCAATCCCCTGCTGTGCCGCCTTTATAAGCACCGCCTCGGAAGCCTGATGTACACTGCCCATCCCCATACCGGCATAAACAATTCCCTTGGCGCCCTTTTCTACAGCCGCCTCAGCCAGCTCTCCTTTTTCTCCAGCATGACTGTAGATAATAAACACCTTTGGCAGTACAGTATCCTTATTGACAAAAAATTCACTGGCCACAGTATGCTTGCGAAGAAGCTGGGTATAAAAACGAGGCTTTCCCCCAGCCATAATCCCCAGCTTTGCCCCATTAGGCGTAGCAAAGGTAGCCAGATTTTCCGTATTGCTCTTTACCACATCCCGAGCACTAAAGATTTCATCATTCATGGCAATCATTACACCTCTGCCCTTGGCCTCAGAAGCCACAGCCAGCTTAACTGCATTGTACAGATTAGCTGGGCCATCAGCACTAATAGCAGTAGCCGGACGCATGGAGCCTGTCAATACCACCGGCTTATCACTATGAACAGTAAGATGGAGAAAATAACCTGTTTCCTCCATGGTATCAGTACCGTGGGTAATTACAATACCAGCCACATCATCCTGAGCCAATAGCTCATTACACCTACAAGACAGCTTCAGCATAATTTCCTCAGTCATATCCTTGCTATCTATGCTGGCAATCTCCTCACCAGTAATATTGGCTACCTGCTTCAAGGCTGGTACTGCCTCCAAAAGCACCTCCACACCTAAAGCTCCTGCCTGATACCCCGTCATCTGAGTATCCGAAGCTCCAGTTCCTGCAATCGTGCCTCCAGTAGCCAGTACCACCACATGAGGCAAATTAGTATCATTTGCTTTTTTCAAAATAATTCTCCCTATCAAATATGCTTAAGTCTCATCACTAAGACGATCTACAATACAAGCACAGGCTGCATCACCAGTAATATTTACAGCAGTACGCAGCATATCAAAGATTCTATCTACACCAAAGAGGATTGGCAAAGCCTCAATAGGAATACCAGCAGATACTAGAACAGCTACTACCAGAAGAGTTGGGCCTGGCACCCCTGCCTGACCAACAGCACCAAGAGTAGACGTTATGATGATAGCCACATACTGACCTACACTCAGGTCTATACCATACATCTGGGCAAAGAAGCAGGCTGCCATGGCATAATAAGCCGCATTACCATTCATATTGATGGTAGCACCCAAAGGCAGGGCAAAGGATACAACACCCTTGTTCAAGCCAAATTCCTCATTACTAACCTGCATATTCAAAGGCAAAGCTGCCATAGAAGAAGCTGTGGAAAAAGCCAACAGCTGGCATTTCCACATGCTCTTGAAGAACTGTACATAACCAACCTTCTTGGAAAACAGAGCTACAGAGCCGCCAATCATAACATAAGTTACTAGAATCAATACTGCCACATATAGAGCAATCAGATATAGAATCTTTACCAGAATAGCGTAACCAAAGGTACCACAGGCATCAGCCATCAACGCGAATACACCAAGAGGTGCTACATACATAATAGCAGTCATAATCTTGATGAAAATTTCTGTACAATAGTTAAAAATCTTCATCATGAAATCCTTTTTTTCTACCTCCAAGGTAGAAAGAGCAAAACCTATAAACAGAGCAAAGACAATAATCTGCAAAATATTGCCCTCTACCATAGCCGCAAAAGGATTTACTGGTACAAAGCCAGTAATGGTTTCCCAAAAACCAGGAATGGAACCACTCTGGGACATATCCACATCAACTCTGGCCTCAGCAATAGCATCCAAAGCAATATTAGCCCCGGGCTGGAAAGCCTCACTAAACAAAATCCCCAAAACTACCGCTACAGCTGTGGTTACACCATAATAAAGGAATGTAACCAAACCTATTTTGCCTGCACTTTTAGAATTTCCCAGGGAGGCCGCACCGCCAACCAAGGAGAAAAAAACCATTGGTACAACAATCATCTTGATAAGTGTCATAAACAGATTGCCAACTGGCGCAAACATACTGGCATCCTTCCCCATGGCTAAACCAGTTACAGCACCTAATACCGTGGCAAGGATAATCCACTTGCCCAAACTACTAAGATCGAATTTTTTCATTTTTCCCTCTCCTTTGAAAAATAAAATAAAAAGGACATCTGTGGCCCTGTAAAACTGAACCACACTGTCCACTTCCTTAGAATAGCACAGCTATATACAATATGCAAGATTTTACCGTTTTCTCACCTTCCTAATGTACATATACCGAAGCACTGTCTAAGATAGAGCTAATTGCTTATCTAAATTTCTTCCTCCATACATAATTCTCAAGATGTACACTGTTTTCTCTTCTTCCTTTATTTTATAAAATACCAGATAATTATCCACAGGAAAAAATCTTATACCTTTTGAATTCCAGGGTTCATCACTATACAGCTGATGGCGTAGAGGAAATACATCTAATTTATCTGTTTCATTGAGAATGCGATTAATTTGTTGCGAAGCTGTCTCTGGAGACATTAGTTCATTCATAATATATTTATGAATATCATACAAATCCTGTCTTGCCTCACTAGAATATTCTATATAATATGTCATATTCCAAGATTCCTTTTTAATTCTGCACGCAATTCCTCAGATGATATAGTGCGCCCATTTTCTATGTCATCTATTCCCTTCTGAATCTCCTGATTAAACTGATCCTTAGTTAATTCATCATAAACCAGTGGCATTCTGGCAGGCAGCTTCATTTCAAAAGGAATACCTCGCTGCAATACAATCTGTTTCAAAAACATTCCCACTGCATTAGACATCGGAATCCCCAATTCGTTTAGTACATTCTCAGCCTGGGCCTTTAAGTTTGGCTCAACCCTTGCAAATACGTTTGCTGTTCTAGCCATATTAATCACCTTCCTTGATTTCATTGTATTCTAATAGCTTGCTATTTGCAAGCTGATATTATCAGAACTAGGTTGCCACTTTATCGAAGACTTCGCAGATATTCCTTGTGTTCCGGACTAACTCTGCGGCTTTCGAGGGCCTTCTGGATTGCCTTACGGCGAGTCCATTCCTCCAATCTCCCTTTTTGCATATAAGGCAATGCATCCTGATATTGCTTAGCCAGAGCTGTGGCAAAATACCAAGCCACCATCATACGGACGTAATATTCTTTAGAGGAAACCTCTGCCACCTTGGCCAAATACTCTCTTTGGTAAGCCCCATCATCCAGATAAAAGCTCATGAGAAAGCCAATGGCCAATCGTACAGTATAGGTATCCTCACTAGCCAGCCATTGATAGATTTTCTCCAACAGCTCTGGGAGATGCTTGCGTAAAATTTTGGGCCGCAGCATATCACAGGTAGCCCAATTGTCTATATAATGCAAAAATCTTTCCAATTCCCCTATACAGCTTCCGTAATCCCTGCTTTCCATAATAATCAGACCATGAAGATTGTTTTCCTCATAGTAGTTATGTGGAAGCTGTTGTAGAAAATCTTCCTTCTCTGCCTCAGGCAATTCCTTAACAAATCGCCGCAAAACAGGCACCCTGATACCAATAATTTTCTCCCTGGCAATATTAGGCATTAATTTGCTATGAAAATCCCCATAGCCAACATCCTGCAGCCGAAATAATTTTGTCTGAATATTATCCATCACACTTCCCCATCCTCTGCCAATATTATTCCCTTGCACCTAAAACAAAATTCATTTAGATATAATTATATCACAAAAGCCCTGCCAAATAGGAACCAGATTCTCTATCTGACAGGGCTTCTCTTATTTATTTGGTAATTAATTAAACCATTTCATTTTTAATCATATACTCAGCAATCTGGAGGGCATTGAGAGCTGCACCCTTGCGAATCTGGTCACCACATACCCAGAAATTCAGAGCATTATCGATGGAATAATCCTTACGGATACGGCCTACCTCTACATCGTCCTTGCCGGAAGTCTCCAAAGGCATTGGATAAATCTGCTCATCAGGATTATCAGTGAGGGTAACACCTGGGAATGCTGCCAGTACCTCACGAGCCTTTTCTACAGAAATCTCGTCCTCAAACTCTACGTTTACAGACTCAGCATGACTTCTGTATACAGGAACACGAATAGTGGTAGCAGTGATTCTCATGCTATCATCATTCATGATCTTCTTGGTCTCGTCGATCATCTTCATCTCTTCCTTAGTGTAGAGATTGTCCTTGAATACATCAATCTGAGGAATCAGGTTGAAAGCAATCTGATAATGCTTAGCCAGAGATGCACCAGGCAGAATATTGGCAACTACAGGACGGCCCTCGTTAATAGCCTTTACCTGCTCCTCCAGCTCAGCCATAGCTTCCTTACCACCACCGGATACAGCCTGATAAGTGGATACAACTACACGCTTAATCTTGGATACATTATAAAGAGGCTTCAGAGCCATAACCATAATAATGGTAGAGCAGTTAGGGTTAGCAATAATACCCTTGTGGTTGGCAATAGCCTCTGGATTTACCTCTGGTACAACCAATGGTACTTCTGGGTCCATGCGGAAAGCACTGGAATTATCAATAACTACAGCACCAGCCTTTACAGCAGCAGGTGCAAAGGTCTTGCTAGCAGCGCCGCCAGCAAAGAGAGCAATATCCACACCCTTGAAGGAGTCCTCAGTAGCCTCCTCAACAGTGTACTCCTTGCCCATGAACTGAATCTTCTTACCAGCAGAACGCTTGGAAGCCAGCATCTTCAGCTCAGCAAATGGGAAATTACGCTCCTCAATCAGATTCAAAAATTCCTGACCTACGGCACCAGTAGCACCCAGAATAGCAACATTGTATTTTTTCATCTATATACATCCTTTCAAATGTTAATCAATATTAATCCATAACCTTGTCCAAGCCGATTACCAGACCAGAAAGGCTGCGTACCTTTTTGCAGGCCAGGCATACACCTGGCATAAAGGACTCACGGTTCAAGGAATCATGGCGAATAGTCAAAGTCTGACCAAGACCTCCAAAGATAACCTCCTGATGAGCCACATAACCTGGCAGACGAACGCTGTGGATATGCATACCATCCACATTGGCACCTCTGGCTCCCTGCACCTTTTCGCTTTCCTCTGGATTACCCTGCTGATGAGCAGCACGCACCTCAGAAATCATAGCCGCAGTCTGGAGAGCTGTACCAGATGGGGCATCCAGCTTCTTGTCATGATGAAGCTCTATAATCTCCACCTCTGGCATATATTTGGCAGCCTGCTTGGCCATCAGCATCATCAGTACAGCGCCAATAGCAAAATTTGGTGCAATAAAGCATGGTGCATTGTTGTCCTTTGCCAGCTTAGCCAGCTCTGCTTTGGACTCATCAGAAAGACCTGTGGTGCCAATAACAGGAGATACTCCCTTCTTCAATGCCTTGACAGCATTGCCATATACCACATCTGGGCGGGTAAAGTCTACCATAACCTCTGGCTTGGTATCCTCAATAGCCTGGTCCAGATTGTCGGTGACAATTATACCGGATTTGCCCATGCCCACCATTTCACCGGCATCAATGCCGGTTTTAATATCAACAGCAGCTACTAGCTGCAGCTCCTGGTCCTCCATAACAGCCTTGACAACTGCCTGTCCCATTCTGCCGCAGGCACCGCTGACTAAAACCTTAATCAAAGCTAACGCCTCCAAACAATATATTTCTCCTCTGTGGAGATACATTTATCATAATAAAGGAAAAAAGCCAGATATGCAAGTCTTTTCCTAAAAAAATCCACTATAAAATAACAAAAGTCCATTCATCAACCACATTTTCCGGTAAGCACAAGTTATTTTTAGGCATATGTTCTGTATATTCCATAAAAATAGCAGTGAGACGGCTTCCCCTCTCACTGCTTTACTTTATACCCGCTTATGCATTTTGCTAGCAAAGTCTTCTGCTGGCAATGGCTTGCTGAAATAATATCCCTGTATCATATCACAATCATATTGCCGCAGCAAGTCTACCTGGAATTTTTCTTCGATGCCCTCAGCTACCACAGTTCTGCCTGTATCATGGGCTGCCTTTATCATATATTTAATCAGACAGCTATCCCTTTCTGACATATCTGGCTGCCAACTGTCAAAGAAGCTCTTATCCAGTTTGAGACAGTCAATAGGCATGGAGTTGAACATACCAAGGGAAGAATAACCGCTGCCGAAATCATCCATAGCCAAGCTAAATCCGCTGGATTTAAAAATCTGAAGGAACCTTATTAACAGCTTAGAGTCCACAGAAGCATCCGTTTCCAAAATCTCCAGCTGAATTAAATTGGTTGGAATTTGGTATTCTGCCAGCACATCCAAGGCATATGCCAGAAAGTTATTTCCTCCCACAATATTTCGTCTGGATATATTAACAGAAATTGGCACAGCCTGATAGCCAGCATCCAGCCATTGTCTTAGCTGTTGACAGGCCAGCTTCAAAACATGTCTGTCCAAAATCTCCAAATTGCCGTCCCGCTCAAAAAGAGGAATAAATCTTCCCGGTGACAGGAAGCCATACTCTGGGCTTATCCAGCGAATCAAAGCCTCCGCGCCATGCAGCTCTGGCTCTGCGCCTTTGATACCATATTTAGGCTGATAGTACAGAACAAATTCGTTATTTTCTAAAGCCTGCTGGAAATTGTTCTCCAACAGTTTTTCTGTGCGGATTTTTTCTGCCAAATTGTCATCAAAAAAGCGCACTCCTCCCTTGTTGCTTATCTTTAACTGCTTCAAGGCGGCCCTGGCCTTGGTAAAAAAGTTTTCTGGCCAATGACTGTCTGTATCTATGAGGCTGTCCATAGCAGGCAGAGAAACCGAGCTGAGAGACAAAGTGCCCTCTCCTACATTTTCTTTGTTAATAAGATGCCAATAGGCTCCAGCAGAAAGCTGAATATTGTATTTACCTTGGGCACAGTCTCCGGCCTGAATCTTCTCTATCAATTCCTTTAGACGGCTTTCTACCTTTTCCTTGCTCACATCCCAGCTCACCAGATAGAAAAGACCTCCATCTCCGATATAGCATTGTTCCTGCTTCAACAACTGGCTTCTTAGTATTTCGCTGACTCGACGAAGCACACTGTGACCAAAGGATACACCTAACAGCTCATTAATGGTTTTCATACCGCGAATGTTTATTATAGATACACAAAGGGAGCTATGCTTATTTTCAATTTCCCTCAGCATATCCCTTTTGTATTTTTCTTTATTATCCAAGCCAGTCAAGGTATCAATATAAGCCAGATTATAAATTTCCTGACGATGCTTAACCTGCCGCATTTCTGTAATACCATAGCCAAATAACAAAATGAGCAGCAGTATCCCTGTTACAGCAGTGGCATTGTTCAGCACCCCGTTAATGCGTTCCTGAATCACCTCCATAGACAGTACATCCAGTATATAGAGATTGTCTACCGTATCCAAAGGCATACAGGCAATATAGACCTGTCTCCCATCAGGCAGGGTAACTCTCTCCACTCCAGATTTGTCCTGACGAATCTTGGTGTAGAGATTCCGCATATCCTCTGGTGCCTCTGGCTGCTGCCAATCATGGAGTCGGATGCCTATTTGCTCCGCCAGCTCCTGATCCTTGGCCCTAACGAACACTGTGCCTTCAGAATTAATAATAAAGCTTTCATCAGGATTGATATGGGACTGTTCGTTAAACAGCGTCTGAAGATTAATCATATCCATAGTAGCGTAAAGACTGCCCAAAATCCTGTCATTTTTTTCCACTGGCACGGAAAATACTACAGCATTAATATCCCCCAGCGCAGTATTTGGCATATAAACAATTTTTTGGCTGCCATGCAGAGATTCCCTGATGCCGGCAAAATGTCTTAGCTGTAAATCCGGGCCTACAAGGCCTCGACCGTGAATATCAATTAAGCCAGCATGATTAAACTCATTGGTTAGCAGTCTTTTATCCAAATCCAATTCCTGCAAGGATTGGCCTTTGCTAATTTCGTTAGCAGCATCATCAGCAATGGTTTCCATATTGCGAAAAATAACCTCTAGCTGACCGTCTACCTTAAACCGGTTCTGCTCTACAATGCTTAGCATTTCTATCTGAACATTGTTTACCAGCAAAACAGAAATCCGCTGGCGAAACAGGAACAGAATTACCAAGGAAACCAGCACCAGTAGAAGTCCGGCGAAAACAATCCGCTTCATGGCAAGAGCACGAATTTTAGTTTTTTCATTTGTTTGTTCCATCACTGCTGCCCTCCGTTCCCTTTACCAGCCAATTCATCTTCTGAATCAAATATTTATCCGAAAGGGCTTCTCCCTCCTTCACCATCAGCCTTCCATCCTGACTATATATTGGCCCATAGAATACATCCCAACTGCCAGACATAATAGCATTCCTGGTGGAGTCTATAATCGCTAGCTGCTGACTGGAAAGAGTTCCAGCTCTAGGAGGAGTAATCTTAATAACATTATTATTCAAGCCAGAATAATATATACGACTGGTAAATCTGCCGTCAATACATTCCTTAATCAATTTGGTATAGAACTGCTTCCAATCCCATACAGCAGCGGTCAGCATAATATCGGGGAATTTTTCCCTATTGTCATAATGATAGCCAATTCCCTCAGCCCCCATAGTCTGAGCCACCTCCAATAGCTGGCTGCTATTCTGATGATAAGCCACTATATCTACAGGAACATCCTCCATTAACTTCTGGGTAACTTCCTTTTCCTTTTCTGGTGTGTCCCAGCTATCCGTCCAACGCACATGAACTACAGCCTTGGGATTTACCTTTTGCACCCCTAGGGTAAAGGCATTGATTCCCCGTATAACTTCCACAATAGGCATGGCAGCCACAAAGCCTATATGATTGGTTTTGGTACGCATACCTGCAGCCATGCCGCTAAGGTATCTAGCCTGATACATACGACCAAAATAAACAGAAACATTAGGGGCGGTTTCTGTACCTGCACAATGAAAGAAATAAATATCCGGATGCTGCTGAGCCAATTTAATAATGCCTTCGCCATAACCAAAGCTGGTGGCAAATATCTCCCGGCAGCCTTCCTCAATCAATTCTTCTCCGGCGATGCGAATTGCTTCATTATCATTGTCCGGTACAAAGGTCCTGTAATGTATCTTTACCCCCAGCTCCTTAGCAGCCTCCTCAAATCCCTCATAATGAGACTGGTTCCAGCCTGCATCGTAAATGGTACTGTCTATAAGCACCCCTACATTATACAGCCGTTCATCCTCATGAACCTTTTCTGTATCCAAAAGAGAATCCTTATACAAGAAAGCTATTATCATCAGCAAGACAATAGCTGCAATTATGATTCCATATTGCTTATTCCACCAGGATTTCTGCATATCTATTCCTCCCGCCCAGCATATCAATATCTTTCTTTTTCATTATAGCCTAAAACCATGTATATGTGTCAATATTCCCAAATTATCTGGCAAATAAAAAGTGCCAAAGCACTTTTAGCTTTGACACCTCTGCCATTCAGATCTTATCTGAGATATTTTATTGTTGCTTTCCGTACATATAGCTGAAATACTGCTCTTGCATTTCCTTACGGGTTTTGGCCGGAGCCCACAGCTCTCCTATGGCATCCTGCCGCATGGCTGCCGCCAGATGACTGTAGAGCTGAGGATTGTCCTGACTCATTTCCTGAATCAAGTCCTTAACCTTCTGGCGAATGGTATGTCCATCATAAGGGCAAGGCGAGGGTACAGGCTCAAAGCCATGATACTGAACTGCCTCTCGTATTTCCGCTTCTCGGAAGTACACCAAGGGACGAATAACCGTCAAATTCATTTTGTCCAAATAGGTCTTAGGGGTAAAGGTATGAAGCTGTCCTGAATACAGAAGCCCCATGAAAAAAGTCTCCACCGCATCATCGTGGTGATGAGCGTAGGCTACCTTGTTACACCCCTGCTCCTTGGCATAGCGGTTTACGGCACCTCGACGGAAAAAAGCACAGGTATAGCAAGGATCCTTGCCTCCCTGATTCTCAATCGTACCAGCAATATCCACAGGAAAAGAAGCAAAGGGAATCCCCAGCTCCTCCATAAAGCCTCGAATACGCTCTGTATCAAAATCCTCTGAAAACATGGGATTAATAGTAAGGGCCTGCAGCTGGAAATTCTTTTTCAGCCGTTTTTGCATCATGGCCATAGCATAGGCCATAAAAATACTATCTTTGCCGCCAGAGATGCCTAGAAGGATTTTATCCCCTTCCTCAATAAGCTCAAACTCCGTAATCGCCCGCATCAGCTTGCTAAAATACAGCTGGGGCAATACAAATTTCTTTGTGGTCACTGTCTTTTACTCAGCTTCCTCGGCATCGCAAAGCTCGTTGTATACAGCCTGAACCTTTTCGAACTCCTCATCAGTAGGATCTACATATTCATCCTCGCCGTTTTCGTCCTTCACAATCTTGGCAATGATAACATTCTCTTCCTCATCAAAGCTTTCATCGTTCTCAACATTAAGGCCTACCAGCAGAGCAAAATCCACACCATCTACAGGAATAATCATTTCCTGCTGATAATACAGGGAATTACCTGCATCATCCTGGAACTCTACTACAATGTTTTCCTCGTCCATAATCTCTTCATTTGCCATAATAACACCTCATTTTCTAAAGTTATATATTAATCTCTAATTTGATTGTACCCTAAAGCCTACTGCCTGTCAAAACATTAAATCCTCAGTAGGAGTTCCGGCCAGATTTTTGCTACGATAATAGCTAACCACCTTGGTCATAAAATCCAAAGCTGTCTTAACCACAGGATTCCCTTCAAAATAATCAATATGACGGGAGAATCTATTATTTACCAACAGATAAAGAACCTCCAGCCGCTTGATGCGCTCCTTCTGACTGGTAACAATCTGGTCAAAGACCTCCAGAGTAGTTACAAAATCATAAAGAAAAGGCACACATAGCTTGGTACTGCGCATAGAGGCACCAATGCCAGGAATCTCAGCCACGATGCGGCAGATTTCTTCATCCTTTACCTCCTGCTGACCAGACTGAGTAGCCCGTAAATCATGCAGGAGACAGTTGTTATGGGCAATACTATTGCGGATATTTCGGACAGAGTAAAAATAATCTGACTCCACATGCTTTTGATTGTATTTGCTATAGTAGAAATCATATAGCACAATCAAATTGGTAAAGGTCAATACCTCAATAATATTCCATACAGCAAAATTGCCTTTATATTTGTTAATCAAACCAGCAGTATAAGGAGCCTTTTGCCGTTCAATCTCCCGGCCCAGCCAAGGATGCTTTTTCAAAAGCTCCGCCACAATCTTGTAGCCATCCTCCCGCTTATTTTTCTCTAAGGAAGCCAGCAAATTGATTTTGGCATAATGCTCCACATCCATAACAATGGAGAACATGACTCGCCGTAGATAAATATCCAGCAGGGACAGCTCCTTGAGATAAGCGAAGTCCAGATTCACATACTGACCTGCCTTATCCCCTGTAGTACATTTGGTATAGTTATTGGCGTAGAACTTCAGACGAAAATAATAGGTATGATTGGCTAAAAACTCCTTGGCCTCTTTTTCGTCAATCATCTCAAATTTAATGCCCTTGCTTTTCATCTGCTGAATCTGTCCATCTATGCTAAATTTCTCTCTAGGCATAGTCACACCTCCTTATATTGCTTTCATCAAAAAATTATTTATGCTTTAGCTTTTCTGCCAGCATATCCGCTGCTGCCAGCATGCCCACAATCATGGCAGATGGTCTTGGCGGACAGCCAGGCACATACAAATCCACTGGCACCACCTGGTCAGCAGCACCTACTACGGCATAGGTATCTCCATAGGTTTCACCGCCAGCTGCACAAGCACCACAGGCCATAACCAGCCTTGGCTCCGGCATAGCCTCATAGCTCATGCGGAGAGCCTGCTCCAGATTACGGGTTACTACACCTGTTACCATCAGCATATCTGCATGGCGTGGGGAAGCTACAAAGGCTACACCATAACGATGCAAATCATAATATGGATTGCTCATGGCACCCATTTCAAAGTCACAGGCATTACAAGAACCTGCATCCAGATGGCGGACATGAAGAGAACGGCCCAGCTTCTGCTTTAATACCTCTGCCACAGCCTCCTGACCAGCCTCTAAAAGATAAGGCATAGCATCCTTGCTGGAATGATGGAGAACATCGTCCTCCTTGCCCTCCTGCAAAGCAATAGAAGCACAGGCCTCTACGCATTTACCACAGAAAAGACATTTTTTATAATCAATTTTATAGCTATCGCCCTGAACCTGAAAAGCACCTACAGGACACACAGACTGACAATGCTCCAGCATTTCTGGAGAACCATTGCCCTCAATAGTTCCCCGAAATCTTTCGCTGCCCTCAAGGGAAATCTGCTCGGTGGCAATTTTATCACGAAAAATTCTTTCCAATACCTTAAACACAGCTCTCCCCCTTATCTATCAATACAAGCATAGCAAAGCTCAAAGCTCTTATTTATCAACGGAAAATCAGGAATAATATCCCCCTGCACCGCAATGGTTAGGGCAGGCCAGTTAGGATAGGAAGCACTGCGGACAAAGAGGCGATCAATTCGTCCCTCATTATCCAAGGCCACATACTGGAAATTGCTGCCACGAGCAGATTCACAGATACCCCAGCCTTCTCCCTGACCAGGAGTCAGCTCTACCTTAAGCTCCATACCGTGACAATTCCGCAGTATATCCAAAAGCTTATCCATCATTTCAAAGGAAGCAGACAGCTCACCGATACGCACCAAAAGGCGGGCAGCCACATCTCCCATAGTCATGGTATATGGTTCAAAGCCCAGCTCAGGGTAAACACCATAGGCAAAATCCTTACGGCTGTCATGAGCATAGCCGCTGGCTCTAGCTCCTACCCCAACCATAGCCAAATCCTTGGCTGTCTGATTGCGGATAATACCAGTAGGGCGGACACGATTTTGGAAATTCTCCTGCTCTCGGAACATGGCCGCCAAATCCTCCACCCCCTGAGCTGTAGCATCCATAACCTCATGGATATGCTCAATAAGCTCTGGAGTAATATCCTGACGAACTCCTCCCGGTACAATAACCCCCCGTAGGAATCTATTGCCAGCCACAGCCTCACAAAGCCGCATCAGCTGTTCTTTCAGCCTGCTGCCCAGACTAATAGCAGGATTGAAGCCTACACCTGCTGGCATATTGCCCAAATCACCTACATGATTGGTAATGCGCTCCAGCTCTGAAAGCAAGGTGCGGATAATCTCTGCCCTGCGAGGTATAGCAACTCCTGCTGCCTTCTCCACAGCCTGACAAAAACTCCAGGTATTGGCCACACTGCAGGCCCCACAAATACGCTCCACAATATGGAGGGCTTCCTCTGGAGTTTTCCCCTCTACAGCCTTTTCAATCCCTCGATGAGTAAAGAACAGCTTGGCATCAAGCTGCAGCATAGCCTCGCCAGCCTGACTGAAACGGAAGTGACCTGGCTCAATAATACCAGCATGGATAGGGCCTACAGGCACCTGAAACAGTCCTTGTCCCTTGGCGGTGCGGATTTTGAATTTACGCTCCCCCCGTACCTTGGCATTAACAGCCACTGACTTCCGAAGAGGATGAAAATCCTCTGGAAAACTTTCATGAAGCACCAAAGGCCGCAAATCCGGATGTCCCTCTGGCACCAAGCCAAACATATCATGGATTTCCCGCTCATACCAGGCAGCTGCTGGAATAGCATGGGTAAGACTCTTATAGCTAAGAGGCCCCTCTGCTGGAAAAACACCCTTTACAATATGTACATCCCTTTTCTCAGGCACTTCAAAACAACAATAAATGGCATAGCCTGCTCCATTTAAGGTTTCATCTCGGCCAAACATAGCGGTGAGAGGGTGCTTGCCCTGCTCATATACCTGCAGAGCCGCAGCCAGCAATTCTTCTGATGAAACAACCTGCTGCATTAGTAAACACCTCCCAGAACAATCTGTGCTGCATGCTGCAGCAGAGTATTCAATACATCAATCTGGCTAAGTCCTGCACTAGCTACACAGCTAAAGAGTAACAGACCAGCCAAGGTCAGGGAATCTACCACCCCAAAAAGTTCTATAGCATGCTTGCGCTTGGACTGACCGCCAAACATACGCATAACGTGGTAGAGAATGCCAATCAGCATACCAGCCAGCAGTACCAGCATCAAAATACCCAGCCAAGGATGTTCTGACTGGAAAAAACCAAAGACTATAAAGAATTTGCTAAAGAAGATACCAAAAGGAGGCATGCCCAGAATGCCTACAATGCCCAACAGCCAGAACAATGCTGTTCTAGGAGTTTGGCTCATCATACCATGAATACGCATCATATTTTTGGTGCCAAATTCCTCCATAATAGTGCCCGCTGTGTAGAACAAGGAGTATTTCACCAAAGCATGGTTAAACATATGCAGCAGCATAGCCTGAGCCGCCATAGGCACAAAAAGTCCCAAGGCCGCCATCATAAGACCAAAGTTTTCCATAGAGGAATAGGCCAGCATACGCTTTACATCTCTCTGTACCAGCACAAAAGGCACTGCCATAGCTACGGTAAATAGACCAAAGAACAGACACAGCCCGCTGACAAAATCCACCCCAATAGCTGGCAAAAGAATAATCATATTGCGAATCAGGGCATAAATTGCACAGATACACAGAGCACCAGACAAAAGACCACTGGTCAGGGCTGGAGCCTCGGAATGGGCATCTGGCAGCCAGGCATGCATAGGTGCCAAGCCAATCTTAGTGCCATAGCCTACAAAAAGGAAGCAGAAAGCCAGCTTAGCCATACCGGTGTCAATATTATCCACATGCTGAGCCAGATACAGCCAATCCAGAGGATTGGTATTGCCTACACAGGTCAACTGGATATAATAAACCAGAATAGTTCCCAACAAAGCCAAGCAAATACCTACGGTACATACCATAACATATTTCCAGGCTGCCTCCAGAGAGGTGCGGGTAAACTTAAAGGCCACCAGCAAGGCAGATACCAGGGTAGTTGCCTCAATGGCTACCCACATTAGGCCCAGATTGTTGACAACAACTACCCCCAGCATAATCCAAACAAACATATGAGAAAGAGCATAAAAACGCCCCTCCAATCGGCCAAAGCGCCGGAGATAGCCATAACGCTTGTTGGTATCTCTATCCAAATAGGCCTTACTGGTCCAAGCAAAAGCCAAATACAAGGTGCCAATAATCAAAAGCATCCAAACGCTTAGAGCGTCCAAATACAGATATTCATCCCTATAAGGAGAATTTACATCAAAATTTAATACCAACTGCACCAATACTACAAAAACAACTGTGGCTGTAATACGGTTCAGCCAATGCAGTCCATCCTTGGGCAGTAAATTGGTTGCCGAAATCAAACTGAAGATTACAGGCAACGCCAGGATGATATATATAAGATCACTTATACTAAGATTCATTTCATTACCCTTTCAGTTTTTTCATTACACTGGTATCAGTAGTCATAAAAGAAAGACGCATTCTGGAGGTAAGGATTACCAATACTACTACAGCAATCAGCACATCCAAAAATACACCTAGCTCCACCACCAAAGGCAATCCTTGAGTAAGCAAAAGTCCTAAGAGATAAATACCATTTTCCAGTGTAATCAGGCCTACAATCTGAATAATGGCTCTTTTACGCAGAACCATCATGGAAAGGCCTGTCATAATCATCAGAATAGAAGCCGCAACAATATCCCGCCCAGCAGAGCCTGGCAGTAATCTCTCTACCAAGGCATAGCCCAGCACCAAAAACAAAGCGGCAGCCATAGTGGAATAATTAACATTACTCTCAGACAATATCTCCCGCTCATTAGTCAGCTTGCCTACCAGATGGAGAACAGCTCCTGGAATGAAAATAACCTTTACCGCCAAGGTCAAAAGACCTGGCACAAATGCATGAAACCCGCTGCTATAGGAAACTCCCAGCCAGAAGCAGGCACAGGCAATAATCAAAGACTGGCTGGCCATACAAATAACCGCCCGTCGCAAATCCGTAATTCTGGTTTGAAGAAAAACAACGAGAACCAGAAAAACAACTAAATAATCCATATCTTCCAGTCCTCCTTATTCTGCAATAATAGCCAAAAGCAGCAGCACAATAGCTGCCCCCATATATACCCGCACCTTGAACAATCTCATCTTATTGTTGAGAATCTCCACCAGGCCAATCAACACTGCCCCAAAGAGAATCTTAACTGCCAAAGGTACAGCCAAAGGCAAATACAAGGCACCAAAAAGTGTCAGGAAAACCATTACCTTCAACATACTTCCCAAATGAATCAAGGTAAGCAAAGGACCGGAATATTCCAAGGTCATACCCTCATGAATCATAGTCAGCTCCAGATGGGTATCAGGATTGTCCACTGGCAGACGGCTATTCTCAGCCAAAATAACCAGAAAAAAGGCTACACAGGCCAAGGCAGCGGAAACTGTAAAATAAGCTCCATCATAGTCAATAACCATGCCAGAAAGGGTGGTACTATGGTAGCGCAGACTGTTAATCAAAATAGCCAGCATCACCGCAGGCTCCACCAAAACAGAAACATAAACCTCACGGGAGCCACCCATGCCGCCAAAAGCGGTAGCAGCATCCATAGAGGACAAGCACATAAAGAAGCGGCCTAAAGCCAGAATATAAACAAAAATAAAGGCATCGCTAATGCTAATCTGACCAGCCAAAAAGCCTGGCACCATAGAGGCTGCCAAAAAGCTGGTAATAAAATACACAGCAGGAGCCACCACAAAAATAATGCTGGTATATGGTGTGAGAATAGTAGGCTTCTTCCACCATTTGGCCAAATCAAAATACTCCTGCAGTACACTGGCGCCCTGTCTTTTCTGCAAGAATGCCTTTACTTTATTAATAATACCTGCAATAAGAGGAGCAAAGGCCAAAAGCAGCAGCGCCTGCACAATATTCAGCGCCAGCCCCTGAAAAACATAGCCCATTACATAACCCCCCAGATTAAGACAAATATCATAGCAATCATTGTGTAGCCAATATACAGACTGACACTGCCCTCCTGAATATGCCTAAAGGCCGAGGATGAGCTAATCATCCAGGTCTGGATAGGCTTGTAAAGCTTTTCGGTAAACAAATCAGGAATCTCCAGATGTACCTGCAGCTTCCGGCCGAAATAATCATGCTCCTTGCGAATATACTCAGTCCGACGCTGAGGATTCAAAATAGAGTCAAAGGCTCGGCGCAAAGGCTTGCTAAAGCCTGTAGCACTGTACTGCTGACGCTCAGTAGGCACAGTACCGCAATTCCAAGTAACCTCACGGCGCTGGAAGCCACCGCCAAAGCAGGCTACCGCAATAGCCACAGCCAAAGCGATTACCAAGGTTACAGCCAAAATAATCACAGGGCTGTAAATAGCATAGTGACCGCTGCCACCCCACATAATTCCTAAAGGATTCCCCATAGGAGCAGTCATAGGGCCTGCCACCAGCATCTGCATAGTATTTACCACTGGATCTGGCAAAATACCTACGGCCACCACCAGAACAGCAGCAATACCCATGCCCAGCAGCATAAAGAAAGGCTGCTCATGAGCCTTGTCTACAATATGGCTTCTAGCTCGCCCCAAGAAGGCGGTAGCATAAAGGCGGACAAAACAGCCCAGCGCAGTAGCACCAGTCAAGCCCAGCAAAATAAAGGACAGCACCACCAAAAGCCTCAGCTCTGGCGTACCTGCCTGCTGAGCCAGCGTAATGAAGCTCTGCAGCACCAGCCACTCACCTACAAGACCACTGGTAAAAGGCAGGGAGGACAATGCCATAGCACCGATCAAAGTGAAAAATGCCGTATATGGCATTTTCTGCAAAAGGCCACCCATTTTTTCTATATTTTTACTGCCAGTAGCATGCATAACTGCACCAGCACTCATAAACATCAAGCCCTTCATCAGGCTATGACTAAAGGCGTGAACAGTAGCAGCCGTAAAAGCTACAATAGCCAAAGGCATCAGATGCATGGACATAAGCAGCATACCACAGCCAAAGGCACCAAAAATAATACCCATATTCTCTACAGAAGAATATGCCAAAATTCTTTTCATATCCACTTCCATAGTGGCATAAAGCACTCCCAGAAAAGCAGACAGCAAGCCTACAATCATGACAATCAGGCCATACCAGATATTATCCATACCAATGAACTGGAAAGCAAAACGTCCAAAACCATAGAGAGCCACCTTCAGCATAACACCACTCATAAGAGCAGATACATGGCTAGGTGCCGCTGGATGAGCATTAGGCAGCCAGGTATGGAGAGGCATCAAACCTGATTTCAGAGCAAACCCAGCAAAGGCACAGCCAAAAGCAATATGCTTCAGGGGACCATCCAAAGTATTCTGCATCAGATCCACAAAGGAAAAGCTGGCAGAATGACTGCCTAAAAGATAAAAGGCCACCAGAATAGCTGCGGTGCCCAAATGAGTCATGACCATATACTGATAGGCTGCTGATACGGTTTCCTTTCGGTCAGCCTCATGGTTAACCAGCAGGAAGGATACCAAAGCCATAATCTCCCAGGCCACGATAAAAGTAAAGGCATCTCCGGCAATCAGCACTGCCACAATGGAAAGGAGGAAAAGATTCCACAAGCCAGTTAAGGCCCGAATCCGGCTGCCCCGGTAGCCCTTGGCATAATCTAAAGCATAAATGCTGATAAAGAAACCGGCAATACCTGTAATTGCTAAAAATACACTACTCCAGCCATCAGCTGCCAGAGAATAGCTTCCCCAGCCTGTGTCCACCAGCAGTCCGCCTACAGGCATAACAAGATAGCAGATACTTATAACAGCCACCATGCCACTGGCAATGATGGCACAAGCTGTACCTGCATAATGTGCAGCCATTTCCAGCTTGTGAGGCCAGATAATGGTCATTGTTCCCAGCAAGTAAATCAGCAGGGAACATAGTAATAAATCCATTTTGTCAACTCCTAAATGATTCCATTATTTTTTATGTAAAAGCTGCTCTTTTTCCCCCTCTGGCACCAGGCTTCCCCCGGTGGCCCAAATAATATGAGTAGCTCCTTCCATTCGTCTATTAAGATTGTTATCGTATCTGTATTCATCCATAACCGCAGAATGTCCCATGCACACAGGGCCATGAATGGCAGCACAGGCACTTGGCTCCAGGAAGATACCCTCCTCCTGCCACAGAAGCTTCATATAGTCAAAAATACGCTTATCCTTAATGGTAAAACTGCCACTAAGGAAAGGCATAATATATTCTCCAATAAAGCCAGAGGAACGCCCTACAGCCAAGCCATCCGCCACAGTATTGCCAGAAAGGCCGATATCCTGCACAGAAATATTGTTGAACAGGCCTGTAACCATGCCCAACAGCATACAAGGTGCCTGAGTTGGCTCAATAAAGAAGCAATGTACATTTTCACCGAAAATCTGCTTCAGACCAAAGGTAATACCACCTGGAGCACCACCTACACCACAAGGCAGGTATACAAAGAGAGGATGCTCCTTATCCACCACAATATGCTCATGCTCCAACTGAGGCAGCAGCATCTTAGCCGCTACGGCATAACCCAAAAACAGCTCATGGGAATTTTCATCGTCAATGAAATAACTATCCTCATCCTGCTGAGATTCAGCCCGGCCCATTTTTACTGCTTCATTGTAGTCTCCATGATATTCCATTACAGTAACGCCCTTGCTGCGGAGAAGTTCCTTTTTCCACTCCTTGGCCTCAGCAGACATATGAACAATAGTCTGATAGCCCAGGGCAGCACCTACAATGCCTACAGCCAGGCCCAAATTACCGGTGGAACCTACCTGCAGCTTCTGGGTAGCAAAGAACTCCTTGGCCTCGCTATCTGCCAGCTTGGTGTAATCATCCTCATAACCAATGAGTATACCATGCTCAACAGCCAGCTTCTCAGTGTATTTCAGCACCTCATAAATACCGCCTCTAGCCTTAACAGAGCCTGCCACTGCCAAATGACTGTCCATCTTCATCATCAGCCGTCCCTTGATATCAGCACCAATACGAGAATTATTCAAGGCCCGCTTCAGCTTGGATACCTCCACCAAATCAGAGTCAATCATACCATTGCGATCCTCTGTTTCTGGAAACAGCAGCCGCATAAGAGGCGCAAAACGGCGCAGTCTGGCATAGGCTGAATCTATATCAGACATGGTCAAAGCTGAACGAAGAACCGCATCGTCATTATTCATCTTCATGGGGTTGGACCATTCCACCTCAATGGCATTTCTAATATCAGTCAGAAGAATCTCCCGACGCTCTAAGGATGAAAGGCTGTCTATTTCCATGGTAAAACCCTCCTAAGTATATAAATAATTTTTCGCACAAAAAGAAAACCGCGGAATCATAAGATTCCACGGTAAATATTATACATAATCCTAAGCTTTGATTCAACTATGTTTCTTTAAATACTCTACAAATTCTTTCTCTGGCAAAGGCTTGGAGTAATAATAGCCCTGTACATAGTCACAGCCCATACTCATCAAACGCTGCCGCTGCTCCTCGGTCTCTACGCCCTCAGAAAGCACCCGCAGATTCATATTCTTGCACATATCAATGATATATTGCATCATCTTATCATTATTTTCATTTTGCTTCTGGCGGATAAAGCTCATATCCAGCTTCACCACATCAATATCCATATGGCCAAACATGCTGAGGGAAGAATATCCTGTACCAAAATCATCCAATTCTACCACAAAGCCCTCCTTATGCAAGGCATTAACATTTTTGATAACCATTTCGGGATTATCAATATAGGCAGATTCTGTAATTTCAATATGAATATCCTTAGGCTCCAGATTGTATTTCTTTATCAAAGGTGTGAGCAGCTCTTCCCCATGAAAATAAATAAAATCCTTCCGAGAAATGTTCAGAGAAACAGGCACAGTTTTCAGCCGTTGCTTTTTCCATCGCTCCATAGCTGCGCAGGATTCCTCCCATACATAATAATCCATATGGGACACAAAGCCATTTTCCTCAAAAATAGGCACAAAATCTGCTGGAGACATAAAGCCGTACTTAGGATGAATCCAACGCACCAAAGCCTCTGCTCCCACCAGCTTGCCTGTTTGAATATTATGCTTCGGCTGATACCATACCTGGAATTGATGCTTGGTAATAGCCTCCTCCATGTTTTCCAGTATCTGCTGGCTCTTTAATGCCCTACTACGGAGAGATTCATCATATACCTTTACCCTCTGCTTGTAAACATTTTTTATCTTGTCCAAAGCCATAACAGCTCTATCACACATAACGCTTACTGGCAGATTGTGGTCAACCCGCTCGTAAATGCCAAACTTCTGCATAAAAGGAGGCAGTCCAGACTTCACCTGCTCATATTCATGAAATTCCTCTACCTGCTGTTCCACCAGCTTCTGATGGATATTCACCGAATGAGGCAGCAGCTGTACAAAGGTGGCATCATCCAAACGGCCAAAAATATTCCGCTCAAATTCGCTGACATCGTGATTCTGAGCTACATAGCGAAGAATGGCCTCTCCCTGATTGGTGCCATATTGTTCGTTAATATTGGCTAGATTTACCACGTGAGTACATACCAAATCAAATTCCTCATCAGGATATTTGGCCAGTACATGCTCCGCCATATGCATAAAATAGTCACGTGTATAGCAATTAGTCTGATTATCCAAGCGAAGGATATTCAGCATAACAGTTTTTTCATGCAAAGCAATAGCCCGCTGAATACGACTCAGCAATACATCTGGGTTAAATGGCTTGGCCACAAAATCCGTAGCCCCATCCTTAAGGCATTCTGCCTCCTCCTCAGGCGTGCTGTCACTGGTTAACACCAGCACAGGAATCATATTGAGAATCTCATCCTTCTGAAATTCCTGCAGGAAAGTATAGCCATCCATAATAGGCATATTCAAATCCAACAGAATGGCACTAACTTCGGTGCTATGCTTGCGAAGATAGTCCAAAGCCTCCTGACCATTGGCCAGCTCCATAGTCTTATAATATCTATCCAAAAAATAGCTTAGTGTGGTACGCTGCAACTCCGAATCATCCACGATTAGGATTGTTTTGTCCCCCACCAACTGTTTTTCCTTAAGGGAAAGCTTGGCTTCCTTGTCCAGCTCCCTTTGGTGTTCCTCGTTAATATCCCGGACACAGATAACAATGCCTCTATGCTTATTATTATACTCACGGCTAGGAATAACCTCCAGCATATCCCAGCGATAACGGCCCCCTTTGGCCCGCCGATAGGTTATGCTTAAATATTCCTTCCCATCATCCAGAAGCTGTCTCATTTTGTCCAAGTCAAAAAATTCCGCAAACTCCCTGGCATCCTCAGCATAAACCAAACCAGAAGAGGTAAGGTATTCCGTCAGACTTTGAATATCAAAATCTCTTTTCTCCAACAGTGCCTTGATACCCTGCTCGCTGGTCTGAATACAATGATAGGAGCCATCTCCCAAATCCACATATATAATTGTATGATATACCTTGCGTATTACCTGGAGAATATCATCTATTTCCTTCGTGTTCAGCATTTCTGAAGTCATCAATGCTCCACCTGCCCCCTCAAAATATTCTATACACCATCTACCCCATACTCACTTATATTTTATACTGATTTAACAAATTTAGCAATGGATAAGTACAAAATAATTCCATAGAAAAATGGATATCAGCCTTTGAGCTAATATCCATCTTTCCTGTCCCATATATCTTATCTAATGTCCACTAGAAGATAAGCATTCGTACAACAAATCTTATTTTTCCAGAGCTTCCCAAGCATCGTTAGCCCGCTTTACAAATACATCACGAACAGCCTGGTTCTCGCCAATACCGTGAATGTAAGGAACTACCTCAATGCCCTCAGACTTCAGAATGGACTTGTGGGAATCTTCCTCGTTACCAGCCATATCATTGTTTGCATGGTCGCCAGCAACCATCATGAATGGCATAATAGTAACTTTCTTAATCTTCTGAGCCTTCAGCTTTGGAATAATGGTTTCCAGGCTTGGCCAGCCCTCTACAGTCTCAATGAATACATTGTTGTAGCCCATTTCATGCAGCTTAGCCTGAATTACAGAATAGTAAGCATTGCTGGTGTTTGGAGTACCATGAGCCATGATAACAATACCCTCGCCCTTCTTGGTCTTAGGGAACTGAGTAGCCAGAGCCTGCAAAGTCTCAGTTACATCATCATCCTGTCCCTCCTGGCCCTGCCAATACATCAGTGGAGTGCCCAGAGTCATCTTCTTGAAGTTCTGCTTGTAGCCATTGAATACACCCAGGTCATAATCATACTCCATACCAGGAATAACATCCAAGGTAGTCAGAGCAACACGGGTATAGCCCTCAGCCTTCAGCTGATCCAAAGCTTCCTCAGGAGTTGGGAAGGTAATGCCTTCGTGAGCCTTTACGCGATCAATGATAATATGGGAAGTATAAGCAGTAACTACCTTCACACCAGGATGTGCAGCCTTGATGCCCTCAACTGTTGCATCAATGGTCTTAGCACGGGTGTCAGTGAAGGTGGTGCCGAAGGTCATAACAACGATGGCATCCTTGTTAGCCAGATTCTGCAGAGCAGGGTTCTCATAGGTACGTACACCCATCTGAGAAGCAGCCAGCAAAGCAGGAGTAGCAGTCTTTACCTCTGGGTTCAGCTCATAAGCAGCCTCGGTAGGAGCTACATTGGTAGAGAAAACGGCACCAACTGCAACAGCAGCTACAAAAAATTTTTTCCAGTTCTTCATAAAAGAAATCCCCCTTAAAAATAAGAATTGTATTGTAATACCTTTCCTTGAAGGCTTATTACCGTGTTAAATCCCATACATTTTATTGCATATTATTTATCTAAATTGCTGTTTTTTCGGAGCAAGTAGAGGAAATATGGCGTACCCAGGAAGGCCGTCATAATGCCTACATTTACCTCATGCTTTTCTATAAGAATTCTTCCTAGAGAATCACAGAACAGCAGGAATACTCCTCCAGCCACAATACTGGCTGGCAAAAGATATTTGTGATTTGGCCCTACCAGCATTCGCATCATATGAGGAATTATTAATCCCACAAAACCAATGCTGCCGCTGATACATACGCTGGTAGCTGTAGTCATAGCAGACACCAAAAGGAGAATCAAACGGTATCTGCCTACTGGCATACCTACAGCCTTGGCCTCTGCCTCACCCAGGGCAAGAATATTTAGATGCCTTGCCATTAGCAGCATAATACCAATACCTAAGGTAATAGGACCAATTCCCATCAGCACATGCTCCCAGCGACGATAATCAAGACTACCTACAGTCCAGAAAAGGTACTGCTGCAACTTGTATTCATCCATAACCACCAGCATAGCCGCCGTTATGGCTCCCAGCAGCATGCCTACCACTACGCCAGATAAAAGCAAGGTCAGCACTGGAATCCTGCCGTTACGGCTAGCCAAACCAATGGTAATCAGTACAGCTGCAATGGCTCCTACAAAAGCAAAAGCCGGCATAGCAAACATATTAACTGCATTAACTCCCAGAGTTATGGCTAATACGGCACCCACAGTGGCACCACTAGAAACACCTATGATGCCGGGATCAGCCAAAGGATTGCTAAACAACCCCTGTAATATGGTTCCTGAGGCGGCCAGGCCAGCCCCTACCATAAATCCCACCAGAGTTCTGGGGGAACGAATAAACATCAACACAGCCTCCTGCTGAGCAGAAACCTGCACATCCTCCAACACAGGCAATCCTAGCTGGTGACAAAACCATGCTGCTGCCTGCACAAAGCTCAAATCATACTGGCCTGCTGAGAGAGAAAAAGCAAAGGTAAATACCACCAGAGCTGCTAATATGCCGGCTACCAGTTTGCGATGATACATCATAGAGACTCACCGCCCTTCTGATAATCTACACCAATAATGGTATCCAAAAGCTCCCTCTTGGCAGAAGTCAGTGGCAGTTCCTCTGTATAAATATCTGCATGGCCAGTTTCCGGATTCCGTCTGGCATGAATAGCAGTGCCATAACCTGCCGAAAGCAATTCATCTGTCAGCACCTGCTGAGGAGCAGCATCCGCCAAGACATTCCCCTGCTTCAACAGCATGAGACGACTGCAATATCTATCCGCCAAATTCAGCTCATGAACTACCATGACTACAGTTTTGCCTCTAGCTGACAGCTCTCGGCAAAAGCGGAAGATTTGCTCCTGATAAAACAAATCCAAACCAGCAGCTGGCTCATCCAGAAACAACACCGGCGTCTGCTGAGCCAATACCTTGGCCAACAGAACCCTTTGTCTTTGTCCACCAGATAAAGCCCGTATAGGCCTATCTGCCATATCCAATACATCTGTATATTTCATACATGCTTCAATGATACGGTCATCCTCATCTCCCTGCTGCTGCCACCATTTTTTATATGGATAGCGGCCAGCCATAACCATATCCCGCACTGTATAATCAAAGGTTAACTCTACCCGCTGCTGCAGATAGGCGATCTTTCTGGCCAGCTCCCGCTGAGAATAATCCTGAACCCTGCGGTCCGCCAGTAAAATCTCTCCCTTATCCAAAGGTAGGAAGCCTCGCATGGATTTCAGCAAGGTGCTTTTGCCAGCACCATTCTTTCCTATAATCCCTACAAAATCTCCTGCCTGAATGGAAAAATTCAAATCGTGAAGAATCCTCTCTCCCTTGTCATAACCAACTGTTACATCATTTACCTGAATAATAGTTTTCATTCTATCTTCCTCGCTGTACTATCATTCAGTATCTTAGTCTACTGCGGAGAGGTGCTGCTGATCTTCCAGCTTAAACTCATCTCCGTAGACAGTATAGGCTATTTCCTGTACAGCAAAGCAGAAATCCTGAGATGCAGAATATATATAAGAATCCCTTGGCTCCTTGATGCTGCCGCTCTGAATAGCTTTCATCTGCTGCAGAGCAGGATCCTTCAGGTATTTGTCACGGAATTTCTGAATATCAAAGGTTCCATGAGCCGTATAGGTTGGCAGGAAGATAATGTCTGGATTCATCTGCACCATCATTTCCTTGGTAAGCTTGTCTCCCCGCTTTAAACCATATTCAGAAAGGCAGTTGGTTACACCTGCCAGCTGACAGGCATCATCATAAATACAATCCTTACCGCCGTAGTTGCTCATCAGGGAAATCAGCAGAACCCTTTTCCGCTGATCCTGAGGAATCTTGTCTACCTTGGCTTTGATTTCAGCCAGCTTGCTGTCCATCATGGAGATAAGCTTTTCCCCTCGCTCTGGCTCTCCTACAGCCTTGGACATTAGGGTAATATTATCTCGAATATCCTGCAAGCACTTTGGCCCCTTCATAACTACTACCTTGATACCCATATTGCGCAGGGAATCAACATAGTCAATATCTCCCCAATCCGGAGCAATAACCAAATCTGGCTCCATAGCCAAAATTTCCTCTACCTTGGGATGACGCACCTTGTTAGGAATATTCTTACCCAGCTCAGCGATATTGGAGCTGATAGGATCATCCACTAGATTATTGGCACAAACCACCCGCTCTGGCTTTACCAATCCCAACAGGATATCATCTGTGCTGAGAGTCATGCTGACTATTCTGGTTGGCTTTTGATCAAAATCTACCTCAACTCCCTGATCATCTACTACCTTGTAACTGCTTGCCGACTGCTGAGACTTATTACTGCCACAGCCTGCTACAAATAGCATAGATACAAGCAGCATGGCCAAAGCTGCCAGCGTCAAGGAAAGATTGTTTCTAAATTTGTTCATTGTTTTACCTCGCTCCTTTTCCTGCCAATCGCAAAAAAGGCTTTTCCCTCCAAGCAGAAAGAAAAGCCATACCTTCATAGCCTATTGGCTACAAATCCCCTTCCCATCGCTCGCAGGTCCGACAAAGACAGCCATAGGCAATCTTTGCTAACGGTGATTGTTAAGCAGGCAATTCTTCTGGCTTAGGTTCATTGCTTCTCTGCGCCTTCCCAGGACGTATCCCAGTGACATAACTTATGCAGAGTTGCTCCCCTTACAGCGGCGTGACCGCATCGGCTTGTACCGATTTTCTTATTAAGTCTCTTGTCCCTAAAAGGGACACGCGACACCTGCTCCACTTATTAACTTTAGGGTAGTCATGCATTTGTACTACCAATTTATTCATAGTATATGCCGAAAAAAGACATTTGTCAATGCAGTTTATAATTATGTTCACAATGCATAATTATCATTACCAAAGCCTAACAGCAGCTGCTTACAGCATAATTTTCCACACAAAAAGGACGCCGTCGAAACAGCGTCCCAAATGTATTAGCTTGTACAGATAAGAATCTGATATTACAGCTGAGGACCAGCAGCAACCAGAGCCTTACCAGCCTCGTTACCAGTGTACTTGCCGAAGTTCTTGATGAAGCGGGCAGCCAAGTCCTTAGCCTTAGCATCCCACTCAGCAGGATCTGCATAGGTGTCGCGAGGATCCAAAATCTTAGGATCTACACCTGGCAGCTCGGTAGGTACCTCGAAGTCAAACATAGGAATCTTCTTGGTAGGAGCCTCATTTACTGCACCGGAGAGGATTGCATCAATGATACCACGAGTATCCTTGATGGAGATACGCTTGCCGGTACCGTTCCAACCAGTGTTAACCAGATATGCCTTTGCATTGTTAGCCTTCATCTTCTTTACCAGCTCCTTACCGTACTTGGTAGGATGGAGCTCCAGGAATGCCTGGCCGAAGCAAGCGGAGAAGGTAGGAGTAGGCTCAGTGATGCCACGCTCAGTACCAGCCAGCTTAGCGGTAAAGCCGGAGAGGAAGTAATACTGGGTCTGCTCTGGAGTCAGAATGGAAACTGGAGGCAGAACACCAAATGCATCAGCGGACAGGAAGATTACGTTCTTTGCAGCAGGTGCAGAGGAACCTGGCTGAATGTTCTTGATGTGCTCAATAGGGTAAGATACGCGAGTGTTCTCGGTAGTGCTCTTGTCAGCAAAATCGATCTTGCCATTCTCATCAACAGTTACGTTCTCCAGGAGAGCGTTTCTCTTGATAGCGCCATAGATATCAGGCTCGGACTCAGGATCCAAGTTGATTACCTTAGCATAGCAGCCACCCTCGAAGTTGAATACGCCGTTGTCGTCCCAACCATGCTCGTCATCACCGATGAGCTTACGCTTTGGATCAGTGGACAGAGTAGTCTTACCAGTACCGGACAGACCGAAGAAGATAGCAGTGTTCTTGCCTTCCATGTCACAGTTAGCGGAGCAGTGCATAGCAGCAATACCCTTCAGTGGCAGGAAGTAGTTCATCATGGAGAACATACCCTTCTTCATCTCACCGCCATACCAAGTGTTAATGATAACCTGCTCCTTGGAGGTGGTGTTGAAAGCTACGCAGGTCTCAGAATTGAGGCCCAGTTCCTTATAGTTAGTAACCTTAGCCTTAGAAGCGTTGTAAACAACGAAATCAGGCTCGAAGTTCTCCAGCTCCTCTGCAGTTGGCTGAATGAACATATTGGTTACGAAATGAGCCTGCCAAGCAACCTCAACGATGAAACGAACTGCCATACGAGTATCGTGGTTAGCACCGCAGAATGCATCTACAACGAACAGTCTCTTGTTGGACAGCTCCTTCTTTGCCAGATCCTTAACAGTTGCCCAAACGTCCTCGCTCATAGGATGGTTATCGTTCTTGTACTCGTCGGAAGTCCACCATACAGTGTCCTTGGAGTTCTCGTCCATAACGATGTACTTATCCTTAGGAGAACGGCCAGTATAGATACCAGTCTTTACATTAACAGCACCCAGCTCAGTCTCTTTGCCTACCTCGTAGCCCTCGAGACCAGCCTTAGTCTCTTCCTCAAACAATAACTCGTAAGAAGGATTGTGGACAATCTCAGTAACACCAGTAATGCCATACTTGCTCAAATCAACGTTTGCCATTTTGCTATCAACCTCTTTCTTTTTATCCTGCAACGACACCCTGTATGAACTTGGAAAGGATGAACCAACATTCCTGTTATACCTGAGATACGTTGCTAAAATACTTGATTTTCGGCGGTTTTTCTCAGAACCAGCCTTCATGTATATGGTATAAGATTTTGCTAATTTTGTCAAAGATTATTTAGAATTATTTCTACATTAATATCGCTTATTGTTCTATTAATGCATTATGATATCATACGATTTAGTTATTCTGCCTTGGCAAAAGCCTCCACAGCCTTCTCCATTGCGGTTTTCTCCACTACTACGCTATGGCGCACCTGAGCATCTTTCAGAGCTGCCAGACCTGCTGGAATAGGGAAGCTATTCATAGCCTGAAGCTTGTCCAGCAGCTGGAATTCATCCAAGCCATCAACGGACTGGCCCAAGGCAGTCAGTACGCTTTCATTGAATTTATAAGGGCTGGCAGTGGATACTACTATCATTGGCTCCTGATGACCCTGAGACATATAGTCCTCTGCACTTCTCCATGCTACAGCAGTATGAGTATCTGCAATATAATGGTTTTTGCCATAAACCTCATTTATGGTATCCATAGTTTTGGCATCATCTGCCCAATCACAGCCAAAGACAGCCTGAATCTTGGTCAAAACCTCTGCCCCTACATCATATCGTCCCTTTTCTGCCAGCTCCTGCATCCACTGAGCCACCTGGGCAGCATCATCCGTAACATGATAAAGCAGTCGCTCCAGATTGCTGGAAATCAGAATATCCATAGATGGACTGATGGTCTTGTAGAAATCACGGTTACGGTCATAAACACCGGTTTTCAAGAAATCAGTCAAAACATTATTGGTATTGGACGCACAAATCAGCTTGGCCACAGGCAAACCCATGCGCATTGCATAATAGCCTGCCAGAATATCACCAAAGTTGCCAGTTGGCACTGTAAAGCTGATTTTATCCCCAGCCTTGATTTTGCCAGCCTTCAGCAAATCTGCATAGGCACTAAAGTAGTAAACAATCTGAGGTACCAGGCGGCCCCAGTTAATGGAGTTGGCAGAGGACAGAGATACACCAGCCTCATTCAGCTTTTCATTAAATTCCTTGTGACTGAAAATAGCCTTAACACCACTCTGAGCATCATCAAAATTACCCTTTACAGCAGTAACAGCTACATTATTTCCCTGCTGAGTTACCATCTGGAGACGCTGAATACGACTAACACCGTTTTCTGGATAGAAAACAATTATCTTGGTCTGGTCTACATCCCGGAATCCCTCCAAGGCTGCTTTGCCAGTATCACCAGAGGTAGCAACCAAAATCAAAACCTGATTCTTCTCCCCTGTTTTCTTCAGGGCAGTGGACAAAAGCTGAGGCAGCAGTTGAAGGGCCATATCCTTGAAAGCGCTGGTAGGACCATGCCAAAGCTCCAGCACAGAAAGATCGTCCATAATATTCAGAGGGGCTACAGCCTTATCGTCAAATTTGCCGTTGCCATAGGCTCTTTCTACACAGCCGGTAATCTCTTCCTGAGTATAGTCTGTCAAAAAGCAGCTGAGAACCTTCACAGCCCGCTGCTGATAGCTTAAATCAGACAGGCTCTGAATAAACTCCATATCTACCTGAGGAATCGACTCTGGTACAAACAAACCGCCATCCTTGGCCAGACCAGCAATAATAGCCTGGGCAGATGTCATATTCTGATTATTTCCTCTTGTGCTGATGTACTTCATTGTTTTCACTCCTATATTGTATTAAAGAATTTTCTAGTCTTGGGACAGAAAATCATTTTAGCGGATAAGCTTCGCCACGGTGGCATTAACTGCTTTTATCAAATCGTCTGGGGAAAGGATAAGCTGCTGGCCACGTATGCCGGCGCTGATGGCAATCCGGTCAAAATCATGACAGGATTCGTTCAGATAGACAGGATAGTTCTTTTTGGCTCCTAAAGGAGAACAGCCTCCTCGGATATAACCAGTCAAGCCCAATACCTCTTTTAGATGTACCATTTCCACTCGCTTGTTGCCAGAGGCTGCCGCCAAGGCCTTCATGTCCAGCTCCCCGTCACCAGGAATGCAGGACATAAGCACACCATTCTTATCACCTCGGCATACCAAGGTCTTAAACACCATCTTCACATCCATGCCAGTTGAGGCTGCCACATGTATGGCGCTTAAATCATCCAAATCAACTTCATATTCTTTAATTTCATAAGGTATCTTCATTCTATCCAAAATGCGGGCTGCATTGGTCTTTTTGTTTTTCATAATACAATTTGTCCTTTCCCAGAAAACATAAATCCATGTTAGTATAACACAATTATTTAAAAATGTGAACACCCTGCCCTATTTTTTTACACAAAAATACCTCCAAAGCAGCAGATTTTGCTATTTAATCCGTCTACTTTAGAGGTATTGCATTACTTACCAGCAGAGTTTATTTCTTTTAGCCTTTGTAAGCTGATACGCTTGGCACCTTATCGCTGTCTAAGAGACTAGGAATACTGTCAACATCTGCACCGTTATTTTGAGTGCCTCCCACAGGGTAATTAGCTGCTCTCACACGAGCATCATCTTTGTTGCGCAAGTTTTTTGCCGTTGTCTGAGCCACCGCTGCTCTATCAATAACAGGGCCTACTACAGCCTCCAATTTTGCCTTATTGTCAGCCCATTTTTTCTGAGCCTCATTAATTTTTTCCTTGGATTTAGCCAATCTACTATTCCAAACCGCCTCGTTGTACACCGGCCGTCTCTGCTTCTTGGGGACAGGCTCCTTGGCTTTCTCCTTAGCCGTATTCATATCCTGAGTCTGGGAAGCCAAATCGTAATAACTGTCCAGAAGTTCATAAAACAGATCTTTCCGCTCCTTGATTAGCTGGTTTAAATATCCACCTGCCACTGGCACCTTCAATTCCTCCAGCTGCTGGTCAGATTCCTTCATAATCTTCCGAGCCTCAATCATCCAATCCATATCCTGTTCTGGATGAGCCTCCCGCAGCTCATCCAGCTTTTCCTGGGTAGCTGTAAGAATACTGCGTACCTTTTCCTTGTACCGGATAAAATCTCTGTCATTCTGCTTCAACAGCAATTCAGCATATTCCTGATAATTTTCAATATCATAGAGCTTCCAGCTGCCATCCTCCTGCCTTCTAAGCTTCAGCTTCAATACAAAGGTATCCCCTAAGTTAGGCTCATATACTCTAACGCCAGCTGTTACGATAGTATCAGTTGTCGCTTCCTGAGCAGCTTTGGTTTCCTCATGGACATTTTCCTCATCCCGCTCATGGCCCAGGACATACTTATTTAGCAAGGATATGCCCATAGACAACATCTTGTCCGTTATACTTTGCTCCTTAACATTTTCCTGACCAGGAGGAGGATCTCTGTATATGTAATCCAGACTACGGAAGCTGACAGTTCTAAAGCCTATCCTATCCTCCAAAGCAGATTCAGGAGTTATTTTTTCCCTATCCTGCCACTTGCCATTTTGAACATAATTTACAAAGTCATTCTGACAATAGCTGGCAAAACTGCCATCTGCTATCTTGACATAAGCAGGATCATTTTTGTCCACCAGCTGTGCCAATTTGCCGTTGTTTAGCTTGAAAAGTCCATCCAAATCCACTCTGTTCTTCAGTTCCTCTACATCCCCAGACTGCATGGCCTTCTGCATAGCCCTAATAGAGTATGTAGGCGTATAAATATAGAACTTAAAGTAAAATACTCCTGCCAGACATCCTATCAAAATCTCCAACAGCAAACCAATTATCACGGCTTTTTTAACGGTCATTCCATCACCTGCTTTTATCTGCTCTATGCATAAAGTATGCAACACATATATTACAGCAAGCCCCTATCAGAGATTGCCACCATCCTTGAAGATATAATCATCCGTATATGTCATTCTAACATAAAACCAGATTATTGTACACTACTATTATAACTAGATGTATTTATAGTGTTCCCCATAGGATGCCACCGTTTTTGATAACCAATAACCATCATAACCGCACTTATAGCCAGCCCAATGTAGAGAGGCTCCACCGGCAATTTCACCCACAACCCCAAGGCTATGGGTACAATAGTGCTGGCTACAATAGAAGCATAAGCCCATTTTTTTGCAATACTGCGAGGGTAAAAAATAGCAAAGGTCAAAGGCAAAAATACTCCGCCCCCCCGCATGGCCATAGAAAGAAAATTCCAGAAAAGCACCTGGGAATCCAAATTGCCAATAGCAATCAGACAGGCTGCAGCCATTACAGCCAGTACCACCAAACGCAAGGTATAAAGCAGTTTTTTACCACTGCCCAGATCAATGCTGCGACCAATAATATCTCTGGTCAGCATAGTGCCTATACCAAGGGACAAGCCTCCTATGGAGCCAATAAGGCTTAGCATAATACCGCCCAGAGCAATCCCTGCCAACACCGTACCCTGATGTTCCAGCAAATAGATAGGCAGTACCAATACTGGCACTACATCTGGCTCCAACACATGCATGTACATACCAATAGCTACAGAAGGCAGACCCACCGGAATCACAATAGCTGCCGCTGCAAAAGCTCCAAGGGAAGCCACCTTGGGACTAGAAGCAGAGAAAAAACACTGTATATAGGTCTGGGTACAGATAACTCCCACTACCATAGAAAAAAGCTTAGAAAAGCTGCTGCCTATACCTGTATTAAACATATTCCACCAGTAATCCGGAGGCAAAATCTGCTGAAAATCCGGCCTGCCATGAAGATACATAAAGGCACTGGCCCCTGCCACAAACAGACTAAGCCAAATAACCAGCATTTTCAAGATACCACCTACTCCAGTGCTTTTGATACCCCCAAAGAAAATATAGGCTGCCACCAGCAGGCAGAGAATCACAGCTCCCAGCTCAACGGATACATTAAGCACAGCGGAAAGAATCTGAATCCCTGGCAGACAACTGGCTACCACGCTAAAGAGAATCCCTAGAGAGGAAATAATCCCCACGGATTCTGCTGCCTTATTGCCATAATTCCGTTTAAGGTACTGAGGAATAGTTTCCAACCCTGTAGCCCGCAGCTTGCCTGCATAAAAAAGTCCCATGAGAATAAAGGCTATACCAGAGCCAAGAGTAAACCACCAGGCAGACAGCCCCATACTGTAGGCCAGCTGAGCAGTTCCCACGGTGGCTCCCCCTCCTACTACAGTACCAGCAATACTACCTGCAACCAGAGGCACCCCTGCACTGCGACCCCCCAAGCTATAACCCTCCGCAGATTTTACCGACCTGGCAGAATAAATTCCTCCACCTATAACCAATGCAACTGTCAGCAGCATAATGATTATATGTTCTATTGTCAATTCCATGCCTTTAGCCTTCTCTCAATGTATTTACCAAATAAAAGTTACTCCTGTAACAGCTTTGCCTTTAATCGTCTATAGGCTCTGGTATAATATATCCCATTCTGAGCCTCTCGATGGTCGAAGCCATAGGCTCTCCTGCTGACAGCCACAATAGGCGGTGCCTGAATGCGTTTAGCTATAGACATACCGCAGAACTGGCGCCACCAACGCTCCAAATCAGCAATAAAATCTGCTGCTGTAGGGAAATACTTAGCCACCAAGCCCTGCTGACAGCCAATTTTTTCCTCCAATACCCCATCAGCATACCATTGCAGAATATCTGCCGGAGCAGCTTTTTGCCACTTCTCCACAAAGCTGCGGAAAAGATAATCATGATATGGATATTTGATAGGATCACCCAAACCCTCATCCACGTTCTGAGCATTGGACAGCTCTGCACTAGGCACAATATCAATAGTGGCCTGAGGTACTACCTCACGACCATATACCACCTGATTCATATATCTAGCCAAATCATATACCTGATGCTTCCACAAATCCGCTAAAGCGCACAGGAAGCCTGACTGGTCGCCATAAAGTGTGGAATACCCTACGGTAGTTTCTGCCTTATTGGCATTGCAGGTAAAGCCGCCACCAAAGGCTGCTGCTGCCCCTGCCAAAACTCTGGCACTGCGATCTCTAGCCTGAATATTTTCTGCCACAA
>SAMEA104315422__coassemble_179_pt1 | contig 39481 bp, 35 predicted proteins | sample SAMEA104315422__metabat2_low_PE_041 | metagenome-assembled genome bin SAMEA104315422 (sample SAMEA104315422) | gut metagenome | biome: Monkey gut; feature: monkey-associated habitat; material: faeces | place: China | collected 2013
GTGCGGGCCCCCGTCAATTCCTTTGAGTTTCAGCCTTGCGGCCGTACTCCCCAGGCGGGATACTTATTGCGTTAACTCCGGCACAGAAGGGGTCGATACCTCCTACACCTAGTATCCATCGTTTACGGCCAGGACTACCGGGGTATCTAATCCCGTTCGCTCCCCTGGCTTTCGAGCCTCAGTGTCAGTTACAGTCCAGAAAGCCGCCTTCGCCACTGGTGTTCCTCCTAATATCTACGCATTTCACCGCTACACTAGGAATTCCGCTTTCCTCTCCTGCACTCAAGAAAAGTAGTTTCAATCCCCTCACGGGGTTGAGCCCCGCACTTTTAAGACTGACTTACTTTCCCACCTGCGCTCCCTTTACGCCCAATAATTCCGGACAACGCTCGCCACCTACGTATTACCGCGGCTGCTGGCACGTAGTTAGCCGTGGCTTCCTCGAAAGGTACCGTCCTACAAAGCTCATTTCCTAGCCTTGCCTCTCGTCCCTCTCAACAGAGCTTTACGATCCGAAAACCTTCTTCACTCACGCGGCGTTGCTCCGTCAGGCTTGCGCCCATTGCGGAAGATTCCCCACTGCTGCCTCCCGTAGGAGTTTGGGCCGTGTCTCAGTCCCAATGTGGCCGTTCATCCTCTCAGACCGGCTACTGATCGTCGCCTTGGTGGGCCGTTACCCCACCAACTAGCTAATCAGACGCAGGCCCATCCTTCAGTGACCGGTTGCCCGGCCTTTGGTATCCTCTCCATGCGGAATGGATACGTCATTCGGTATTAGCACCTCTTTCGAAGTGTTGTCCCCATCTGAAGGGCAGGTTGCCTACGCGTTACTCACCCGTTTGCCACTAACTTTCCCAATAGCAAGCTATCGAGTCCGTCCGTTCGACTTGCATGTGTTAAGCACGCCGCCAGCGTTCGTCCTGAGCCAGGATCAAACTCTCCAATAAATTTATTGAAGAACCGATTGGCTCTTGTTATTTGAATTATTCTTATAAAAGAATTAAGGTTTGTTTGCACAAATCTTGTATAAAATAATCACATAATGTGATTCCAACATCTGGCTTGAAATCATGTGTGCATGATTTCCTATTTGCATTGTTTAGTTTTCAAGGAACACTGCTTTCTCACTGGCTTTGTAAAATCTTTATCAGATTTTTGTAAGCTCTCTGTGCGAGTCAGCTTGTTTATAATAACTCATTCTCACCAGATTGTCAAGCACTTTTTAAAAATTATTTTTAAAAGTTTTTTGACGCTCTTTTAGGCAAGAAAAAATGGTGGGCAGGGATGGATTCGAACCATCGTAGCCTACGGCGACGGATTTACAGTCCGTTCCCTTTAACCACTCGGGCACCTACCCACAAAAAATGGTGACCCAGGAGGGACTCGAACCCCCGACCCTTTGATTCGTAGTCAAATACTCTAATCCAGCTGAGCTACTGAGTCATGTTGTGGTTTTATGCTGCTTTCTAAGAAATGGTGGGCCCACCAGGACTCGAACCTGGGACCGACCGGTTATGAGCCGGTTGCTCTAACCAACTGAGCTATAGGCCCATGACTTTTGATAGAAAATCTCGCACGGCCAAAGTCATGCGAGAAATGCAAAACATAGTATGGAGCGGAAAACGAGACTCGAACTCGCGACCCCCACCTTGGCAAGGTGATGCTCTACCAACTGAGCTATTTCCGCATGATATGGAGCGGAAAACGAGACTCGAACTCGCGACCCCCACCTTGGCAAGGTGATGCTCTACCAACTGAGCTATTTCCGCATATTTACTGTGTTTGTCAGTGCTCTGCGTGACTGACAAGGAATATAATACATTTTTCTAAGAACTTTGTCAACACTTTTTTGAAAAAAATTTTAAAAACCTGCAAACAACGAATTTAACCGCTGTTTGCAGGTCCTAAAAGCCTCCGAAGAAAACCGTAATTACACTAATTCATAGCCAGCTTCTTCAATTACCTTTTTAAATTCCTCACGGGAAATTTCACGGTCAGCCTCTACAGTGGCAGTTTTGGCCTCCAGATTCACATCTACGGAAACGACTCCCTCCATTTTGCTTAAAGCATCATTAACATGCTTCTGGCAATGCTGACACATCATACCTTCAATTTTCAATTCTGTTTTCATTTTCACTTCATCCTTTCCTGCATTTAATGAATTTTCATTTGCTTCTATTTCCTTCCAATCCCTGCTCTGAGGGACAGAATTACCGTGTTGAAACCGAAATCCCTTTAGTCTAAGGGCATTCAGCACCACGCAGACACTGCTCATGCTCATGGCCGCTGCGCCAATCATAGGGGACAGCTTCAGGCCAAAGCCAGGGTAAAGCAGTCCCGCCGCCAGAGGGATACCGATAATATTATAGATAAAAGCCCAGAAAAGGTTCTCCTTGATATTGCGAATTACCCCACCGCTTAGCTTGATGGTATCCACCACAGCCAAAAGATCATTACCTACCAGCACCACATCGGCACTTTCCAAGGCTATATCCGTACCTGCTCCAATGGCTATCCCCACATCGGCTCTGGCCAAGGCGGGAGCATCATTAATGCCATCTCCTACCATAGCTACCTTTTTCCCCTGCTGCTGCAGCTTGTGAACAATTTTTTCCTTATCCTGGGGCAATATCTGGGCAAATACCTGGGCAATACCTACCCTATCTGCCACAGCCTGTGCTGTTTGCTGATTGTCTCCTGTCAACATAATAACATCCAGCCCCATAGTCTGCATAGCTTGAACTGCCGCCAGACTAGAAGCCTTTTCTTTATCAGCTACGGCCAGCATACCCAAAAGCTGGTTTTCTCCTGCCACCAGCAAGACAGTTTTTCCCTGCTGGGAAAGCCTTGTTAAAGCAGACTGCTGTTCATCTATAGCTATCCCTAAAGCCTCCATGTAAGCAGCATTTCCTACATATACTTTTCGTCCCTGCACCAAGCCGGAAATTCCTCGACCGTTTTCACTGGTAAAATCAACAGCTTCGTAGGTAGGTACATTTGTCTTTTTGCCATAGTCAATAATTGCCTGGGCCAAAGGATGCTGACTGGCTTTTTCCAAAGCCATAGTCATGGCCAAAAGCTCCTCTTTGTCTACAGTCAAAGGAACAATATCCACCAGCTGAGGCTTTCCCTCTGTAATCGTGCCGGTTTTATCCAATACTACTGTATCTATATGATGGGCCTGCTCCAAGGCCTCACCGGATTTAATCAAAATTCCCCGCTGAGCGCCCTTGCCGGTACCTACCATAATAGCTACCGGTGTAGCCAGCCCCAAGGCGCAGGGACAGGAAATTACCAGAATGGAAATAGCAATGGAAAAAGCAAATTCCACCGTTGCTCCCATAGCCAGCCAAATCCCTCCTGCCAGAATAGCAATGGCTATAACTGTTGGCACAAACACACCAGCCACCTTATCGGCAATTTGGGCGATAGGCGCCTTGGAACTGCTGGCCTCATCCACCAGTTGAATAATCTGGCTAATGGTGGATTCACTGCCTACTCTTTCCGCCCGGAAATGAATATAGCCATTCTGATTCAGGGTGGCAGAAACTACTTTATCCCCGGGATTTTTCACCACAGGAATACTTTCTCCCGTAATGGCAGCTTCATCTACCGTGGTACTGCCAGAAATTACCACACCATCTGCGGCAATAGTTCCCCCTGGCTTCACCACAATTTCTTCTCCTACCACCAGCTCCTCTACGGGAATTTCCAGCTCCTGTCCCTGTCGGATAACCAAGGCCTTGGCCGGCATTAGCTGCATCAGCTTTCTCAGCGCCTCACCGGTACTGTTTTTGGCTCTAGCCTCCAGATATTTACCCACCGTAATCAAGGTAACAATCATACCAGCAGATTCAAAATAAAGGTTTTGGCTGTATTCCTCCACCAAGGCCATATCGCCGTGGCCCAGTCCCCAGCTCATGCGGAAAATAGCAAATATGCCAAAAATTACCGAGGCTGCCGCCCCCATGCCCACCAAACTGTCCATATTGGGGGCACCCTGCCAAAGATTCCGAAAGCCGTTAATAAAATACTTGCGATTCAGAAGTAAAATAGGACAGGCTAGCAGGAATTGGGCAAAAGCAAAGGTTATGGCATTTTCTGGGCCATGAAATACCGCCTTAAAGGAGGCAGCCACTGGCAGTCCAAACCATTCCCACAGCATATGATGCATGGCTATATACATAAGAGGAAGCAGGCATACTATGGACCAGATAAGCCGCCGCTTCATGCTGGCCGCTTCCTTATCCAGTACATTTTCTCCCTCTGAGGCTGTAGGAGAACTTTTCTGCGCCCCTTGACCAGCTGTGCCTGAGAGAGCTGCTCCATAGCCGGCTTTTTCCACCCCTTGGATAATATCTGTAGGAGAAAGCTGTTTTTCATCATAGGTTATTTGCATACTATTAGTTAGAAGATTAACCACTGCCTCATGTACCCCCGGCAACTTGTCTACCGCCTTTTGCACTCTGGCGGAGCAGGCAGAGCAGGTCATGCCGGTAATAAAATATTTTTCCTTTTGCATAGACTACCTCGTAAAAATACTGGTTGAAAATTGTTTTCAATGCCAATATAGCACCTTTTATGACATATGTCAATAACTAATAAAATTTGCTTTACTTAATAAGAGAGATTAAAATATACTTAAAAGATATATGGTAAAAGAATCGAGGATTTTTATGTGGGATTTTATAAAAAAAGTATTTAGAGATATTTGCTCAGCAGCTTTAGATTTTTTCTTGTTTACCACAGGATTTGTTTTATGCATAGGCTTTGTAGGCGGTTTATTCGCAGGAAAATTTCTGCCTGCCATAATAATGGGATTAATAGGTCTGGTGCTTTGCATATTTGGCAGCCGCAAGCTTTGGCTTCCCAAATGGCAGGAAAGTCAGGCAAAGGCCAAGGCTCTGCCTTCCGTAAAACCTGCCACCTTGTCTGAAACCAGCGAGGGAAATACGGTCAGCGATTTTGCCCAGGAAAGCTACGAAAAGGCTGTAGCTGATTACAATCACCTAAATGAAATTATCCGCCAGCTTTCCGACAAGGAGCTGATTGGACAGCTGGAAAAAATGCAGGCTATTGCCTTCAAAATGCTGAATTATATGAAGTATCATCCCGAAAAGGTGGCCTTGGCAGATCAGTTTATTAATTATTATCAGGATAGAGCCTTGAGTCTTTCCCAGCAATTTCTGGAATTTGAGGAAATGAATCTAAACACCCCAGAGATTAACCAGCTTAAAGCCAAAACAAAAATCACGCTGGAATCCTTTGATGAAGCCTATGAGGCTCAGTTTAGCCGCATGGTTTCGGACAAGATTATGGAAATGGAATCTGAGCTGCAAGTGGCCAGGCAGATTATGTCTGATGCGGGAATTTCCAACAAAGCCACCCATAGTTCCCAACCAGCAGATATTCCCAGCGAAGAACCTGACGACTCTGAGAGCCTTGATTTTCGTATAGACCGCCCTTTTGATGCTTGTGGCAAAAAACAGGGCTGTCATGTCCGTCCTAGAGGTCGTTTTCAAAAATAGAAAGGATGAAATTTATGTCAGATATTAGTCTTGAAGATTTGCTGCAGGCCAAAAAAACCGAAACTGCTGCCCAGCCAGTCCTTATGAACCAACAACAGGAAATTCAGCAGGTTACAGCCCAGACAGAAGCCTTTACCCCCGCCCAACGCCAGCAGGTAGAGGAAATCAAAGAAAAAATCAATTTGATGGATTCCGGCTATGCCCTGCAATTTGGCTCTACAGCCCAAAAAGACATGGCAGCCTTTTCCGATAGCCTTCTTAGTCAGGTTCGCACCAAGGACAGCGGTCAGGTAGGTGAACTCCTTACAGACCTTTCGGGAAAAATCAACGATTTTTCCGAAAGCCAAAATGATAGCTTTGTGAAAAAAATTCCCCTCATTGGTTCTCTGGTGAACAAGGGCGAAAATATGCTTAGCTCCTATGAAAAGCTTTCTACCAAGGTAGCCAAAATCCAGTCTGAGCTGGAAAAGGCCAAGACCACCATGATGAAGGATATTGTTCTCTTTGACAATCTTTATCAAAAAAATCTGGCTTATTTCAAGGAGCTGCAGCTTTATATTCAGGCTGGGGAGGAAAAGCTGACAGAAATGCGGCATCAGGTTCTCCCTAAACTGCGCATGGATGCAGCTAACTCTACTGATCCGATGGCAGCCCAGGTAGTCAGTGATTTTGAAAGCAATGTGGACAGGTTTGAAAAGAAAATCCACGATTTGAAAATCAGCAAAACCATTGCTATTCAAACCGCTCCTCAGTTGCGGCTGATTCAGAATAACGACAAGATTCTGGTGGAAAGGGTGCAGGGAGCTATTTACAATGCTATTCCCCTTTGGAAAAATCAGATTGTCATTGCCCTGGGCCTTAGCCGACAGCAGAACGTGCTGAAAATGCAGCAGGCTGTCTCCGATACCACCAATGAGCTGTTAAGAAAAAATGCGGAAATGCTGAAGCTGAATACCATTGAAACAGCCAAGGAAAATAACCGCAGTATTGTGGATATGGAAACCGTAAAAAAGGTTAATGAGGATTTGGTAACTACCCTGACGGAAACCCTGAAAATTCAGCAGGAGGGCAGAATTGCCCGACAGAATGCCCAGCAGGAGCTGGCCACTATTGAGAACCAACTGAAACAGGTATTGCTGGATAATATGAACCAAAGCCACTAAATACAAAACAGGCTGCCCCCCAACGGGACAGCCTGTTATTTTTTTTGGAGCTGATAGCCAGAATCGAACTGGCGACCTTCGGGTTACGAATCCGATGCACTACCAACTGTGCTATATCAGCATATATGTAATTACTAGAGAATCTATTCGCAGTTGTACAATTACACTGCATTAGTATTATATCCTTTGGCCCTCTAACTGTCAAGAAAGCAAAATGTTATAAAAAGAAATTGTATACACTATGAAGTTGTTTTTGTGCTATAATAGCAGGGCTTGTTACTACTATTTAGTTTAGTTAGCAACAGCTTCTGGAGAATTTGACTCTGGAAGGATTTAAGCAGGAAGCTCACGCCTCTATAGGCGGGAGTATGTTTACTGTATAGAAAGGATATGATTTCATGCTTTTTCTTGCCATGCTGCTTTTAGGAGCTGTAATCGGCTTTGTTGGTGCCGGTGGCGCCGGTGTAACCATTGCCATGCTGGTGGTAGGCTTCCATGTGCCTATGCATGAGGCTTTGGCTGTAGCTCTGACCGCTATGATTTTTACCTGTCTTTCTGGTGCTTATAGCCACTTCAAAGAAGGAGAGGTAGTGGTCAAAACCGGTGCTGTTCTGGGTATCGGTGGCGTTGTAGGCTCCTTTGCTGGTGCCAATGTTTCCATGATGCTGGATGCCGAGCTGGTGCGATATATGACCAGCTATATTATGCTTTTGTCAGCGGTTTTACTTTATTTGAAGGTTTATCACTCCGATTGGCTCAATGCCCGCTTCCATTTTCCCGACCATTTATTAGATGGCAAAAAGCTGTATCTCTATGGTCTTTTGGCTGGTACGGTTAATGGCTTTATTTCCGGGGCCTTTGGCATTGGTGCCGCCGCCTTTATTCAGCTTACCCTGCTGATTATCTTCGGGGTGCCTTTGATACAGGCCATTGGCACCTGTATGATGGTAATATTGCCCATTTCTGTAGCTGGAGGGCTGGGATATATTCTCCAGGGCCAACTGGACTTGGCTATTTTCCTGCAAACCCTGGTGGGACAGTTTGTTGGAGCCTATCTGGGGGCCAAGCTAACCCATCTAGCCCCCCGCCCAGTGCTAAAATTCTGCATTGTAGGCATGAGCACTATGGGCGGTGTCGTCCTGCTTTTTGGAGTATAAATATAGATACGCAAAAACCCGCAGAAATTCACATAATGTGAACCTCTGCGGGTTTTTATTGCCCATAAACAGAAATAACCGCCCAAGCTCTCAAACTGTGCGGTTAAATCTGACAAGTTAAACGGGCCAACCGTCTATCGGTAGCACTTTCTTTATAACAATTATACCTTTCAATCGTGTTATTTGCAAGTCCTTGTTGACAAAAAGAACACTATTCTAACAAGTTTCTTTGCCCTTCTATATATTTCTTTAGCCCAAAATATTATTACACATCTCTACTAACTGCCATTTGTTATCCAGCTGGCTGTTTTCGATAAAGGTCTTGATTTCTGGCAATTTCTGACGGTTGGCTTCACTTAGCTCTACCTGCCCTGCCTGAGACAGATATCTCTGCAGTAATTCTCCAGCCCGTTTATAACCGGACAAGCCTGCAATTGGCTCCTCCTGCAAGGCATAGCCAATAAGATTGCCAGTCTGATTTACTAGCTGGGCATCCTGACCAGCCTCTACCTGCTGCAGTAAATCTGCCAGCTTGGTACGCTTGATAATGGTAATAGCTGAATACTCCGGCATAATACTGTTCTGCCAGCCCTCAGCCAGCAGCCAGCTGCGAATCTCCTCATTAGTTGCCTTCAACATGCTGATAGCATGGATTCTCCCCCAGCCCTTTAGCTTCTGAGCCAGCTGGAAATAAATATCATTGGCATTGTCATAGCCTCCCAAAGCAAAGAGACAGAATAAGGTCAGTTCCTCACAGGCTGCCAAGGTCAACAGCAGTTCCTGCAAATCCTCACTAGGCTCCTGCTCCAATACCTCCAGAATAGTCAAAGCAAATTTTACGGATTCTGCATCTGGACTTTGCAACAACAAGGTCATGGCAAACCGTCCCAAATTCTCTGGCGAAAGCTCCTGGGGATGATTATAAATCCACTCCTGCACCTTGTCCATAACTGGCAACATTACGATTCCCTGAGCAAAATAAGTAATCAAGGCATTGGCGGCATCCTCAAATTTATCTGCGGAAGCCAGCTTCAAAGCTTGGGTAAGCATTTCAATATCTGTATTGCCCGCAGGCCCCATATAATAGCGAATAGTGCCATCAATAGCACCATCAGCAAACTGTCTGCCATCCTGCATCTTAGGCCGCAGGACAAAATCCTCCGGCATAGTCCCCTCTGCCGTCATGGCATTTTTAATACGATTGTAAATAGACTCCATTTCTTCTTTTATTGCAGAAAACCTCCAAATTTTGCCATAGCATAGCCTTCCACAATATCCCCTTTCTTATAGAACATATTATAGCACTATTTTAACTCTTTTTAAACCGATAGCCAGCATACAGCACCAACAGCCATACTGGCAAAGCCCAGACAGCCATCTGCATATCTGGAATCTGTGTCATCATAAAGATTACTCCTGCCAAAAAGGCCAGACAGAAATAATTCATCCAAGGATAAAGCCAGGAATGAAAATGTGGCACAGGATGACCTGTTTTGATGCAATGCTGACGGAATTTCATATGGGTAACAGTAATGGACACCCAGTTAATAACCGCAGAAATAATTACCACCGCAAAAAGATACATAAATACCTGACTAGGAAATAGGTAATTCATAATAACAATAATAAAGGTAATGCCAGAGGAAATCAGGGTGCCGGTAACTGGTACTCCCCGATGGGAAAGCCTGTGGAGAATAGCTGGAGCATCTCCCTTGTCAGACAGGCCATAAAGCATCCGGGAATTGCTGTAAATAGCAGAATTATACACGGAAATAGCCGCAGACAACACCACCAGATTGAGAATATGAGCTGCTGCTGGAATCCCTACATTATCAAAAATCTGCACAAAAGGGCTAGCCTCCATGCCAACCTGATTCCAAGGCCACAGGCACATTAGAATAAACATAGTACCTACATAGAAAATCAGAATACGCCAAATAACCTGATTGATAGCCTGAGGAATAGATTTATCCGGATCCTCTGCCTCTCCGGCTGTAATACCCAAAAGCTCAATACCACCAAAGGAAAACATAACCACTACGCAGGCCATCATCAAGCCCCAGACTCCGTTAGGCATATAGCCCCCATGGGCCCAAAGATTGCTCATATTGTCAGGAAAACCTGCCGGATTGGAAAATATCAAATAAGCCCCTAGGATAATCATGCTGAGAATGGCCACTACCTTAATCAAAGCCATCCAAAATTCCATTTCGCCATAGGCCTTTACATTAACCAGATTAATAGCTGTAATAGCCAAAAGACAAATCAAAGCCGATAACCACTGGGGTACATCAGGCAGCCAATAATTTATATAAATACCTACTGCCGTTAGCTCCGCCATACTTACCATAATGTAACAGTACCAATAATTCCAGCCAGAGAGAAACCCTGGGAATGGCCCCCAATATTTGGTAGCATAATAGCTAAAAGAACCGGATACTGGCTCATCCACAGCCATTTCCCCCAGCATTCGCATGATAAAATAAATTACAATGCCGCCAATGAGATAGGCCACCATAACAGATGGCCCTGTGAGGGAAATGGTGGAGGCAGAACCGTAGAACAAACCTGTACCAATGGCACTGCCCAAGGCCATCATTTGCAGATGACGATTCTTTAACCCCCGCTGCAATTCCTTCTTTTCTTCCATAAAATATTCCTCCAGAATGCACATATATTTTGGACTTTCTGTGGATAGTCTGAATAACTTATCCACAGGAAATGCTCCATTGTGCATAAAATAGTGAATAACTCTAGACTTATCCCTGAATAACTCACAGTTTTCTGTGGATAAATCGAGAGTTACTGTGACTAATTATAACATAATTTGTTTCCTTGACCAACTGCTGATATAATGTATATGGGTATACATAATGGAAAGGAGCGAGTACACGGAATGTCGGAGGAAGAAAATGTTCAGGAATTGATTCAAACCCCTCATGGAGTGCAGGAAAGCATCAAAATGGATTTGCTGGAATGGATTCAGGAGGCTAGAGATCCCTATGAGATTATCTATGGGGTGGCCCGCTATCTGGAAAAGGCTTCTGCCGAACGAGGCTATGCCCAGCACATTATTGACAATATCCACACCATCTATGGAGAAGCCCTGAGAGAGCCAAAGCCTCTGGCCGATGAAATCAAGGCTCTCTCTGCCCGCAAAGAGCGGATTCAGAATTATCTAACCACCACAGCCAAGGATGATACTGTTTCTGAGGAGGAACGAGCTAGACTGAATTTCTCCGTCAAGGCTCACGAAAGAAAAATAGCCGAATTGAAAAAACAGGATTAAGGGAAAATAACTGTCAAAAGGGGGATTTTTTACATGACAGGTATATGGAGAAAATGCCTGGCACATTGGGATAAGTGCCGGCAAAAGGGACAAATTTTGGTATTTACGGCAGTGCTGCTGCCACTTTTAATAGCCGCCTGCGGTTTTACTGTGGATTTTGGCAATATGTATATGCATAAATCAAAATTGCAAAACGCAGCAGATGCGGCCGCCATTGCTGGTGGTTATGCCTTTAGAGATAATAAAGAAAATATTGACTCCCACCCCAAGGCTGATAATGCGTCAAAAGAATCTGCCAAAAGCAATCTGACTAAATTGGATGGTATAGGCCAACATTATCAAGCTAGAATGGATAAAGATGGGGTTATTTACTATCGAGTTGAGCTAAGTGAATCCGTACCGGTATATTTTCTTCGTCTTTTCGGCGTAGGGGATAGCACCACTGTATCTGCTGATTCTATTGCCTCTATTGTTAATCTCGGCGGCGGTAAGAATAATATCTTCCAAAATCTCTTCTCCTTTGGCTCAGGTGGCTTTAAATCCACTAATGCTAATCAGAATCCAGATAATGCGGGAATATCCCTTATTGGAGAATCATCCTTTTATCAAGGAGATATTCGTGGCATTGGTTCAGATGCAACAATGCCCATATCTGGTAAAGATTATACCCATGAACTGCTAACCTTTGCAGCTAGGGATGCCTTTCTGGCAGATAGAAATCTTACTGTAAAGCAGGCCCTAGATAGAGACCAAAAAAATGGTACCCATGAGTATTACACCACTCCATCCCAGGATTATGAGCATAGGCTGGATGAAAATCTAAAAGATATTGTAAATGCTGCTAAAGGCCACGAATATATATGGAATAACGGTGAAAAAAAACTCAGTGATATGTTGCCACAAGCTGCCAATAACAATTTCTATGTCTATAACACCACTGGTACCAATCCTGATATAAAGATAGACTGTCTCCCACCAAAGAGTGATCCTAATGACAATAGACCGATGTACATTGTTTGCGATAATATAGGAAATATTTTCTTCGAAAACAAAATAGAAGATCACAACAGCCGTCCGATTATTATAGTCTATACTGGCACAAAGGAAATTAATGTCACTGCTAATGGTTCCTATTTTCACGGCATTATCTATGCCCCTTATTCCAATGTCCTTATCAATGATGATAAAATGAGCTTCTATGGCTCTATAGCCTCCAAAGGACTAACAATTACCGGCAAGGGAACCTATGAGATTGATAAAACTATTGGCGGTGGCAATGGCAGTTCTACAGGCAACGGCACTGCTTCTACCAATGCTACTGTAGGTCTAACCTCTCCCCCTACTGATATTTCCTGGGATTAAGCTATTAACCTAAAATTATCTAACCAAGCAAAAATGATGCTATATGCCTCAACAAGCATATAGCATCATTTTTTATGGTCTTTAATATTTCAATATTTTGAATTTCCCTTGAAAGTTCTTTCCTGCCCCAACCTTTATATTCAGTGTATTTTCAACGCTTATTGAAAGTTCTTTCTAGTTTATCCTCAAACATTGACACTTTCTTTCATAGCCCATATAATGAAGCCATAAGCAAGAAAACTAATACCAAGGGGGAAGAAATATGGCTAAATCACTAGAGGAAAAGATTGCCAGCCTAAAAGGCAAATTAATCGTTTCCTGCCAGGCTCTACCCGATGAGCCACTTCATTCTTCATTTATTATGGGCCGTATGGCTCTGGCCGCTCAACAGGGTGGCGCCAGTGGCATTCGTGCCAATACCAAGGAGGATATTGCTGAGATTCAACAAAATGTAGATCTGCCTATTATCGGCATTGTCAAAAGAGATTACGAGGATTCCATTATCTACATCACCCCAACCATGAAAGAAATTGATGAACTGATGGAGGTAAAACCGGAAATCATTGCCATGGATGCCACCATATCCACCCGCCCAGGAGGCAAAACACTGGATGAGTTCTTCCATGAGGTAAAGGCCAAATATCCAAACCAGCTTTTCATGGCAGACTGCTCCACAGTAGCCGAAGCGCTCCACGCTGACGAACTAGGTTTTGATTTTATTGGCACAACTATGGTGGGCTATACAGAGCAAAGCAAAAACGACAAAATAAACGCTGATGATTTTGCCATTCTCAGAGAAATTATCAGCAAGGTAAAGCACAAGGTAATTGCCGAGGGCAATATTGATACACCAGAAAAGCTAAAGCGGGTTATTGAACTAGGTGCATATTGTGCCGTAGTAGGCTCCATTATTACCAGACCTCAGCTAATTACCAAAAAATTTGCTGCCGCCTTAACCTAAGGAATAGTGATACAATATTTTTATAGAGGGGAGCTTGAGTAATATGAGAATTTACAAAGCAAAGGATTACAAAGATATGAGCCGGAAGGCAGCCAACATTTTGTCAGCCCAGATTATTATGAAGCCAGACTGCACCTTGGGATTGGCCACTGGTTCCTCTCCTATTGGGATTTATGACCAGCTGGTGGAATGGTACAAAAAAGGGGATTTGGATTTTTCCGAGGTTACTACCGTAAACCTTGACGAATACAAGGGCTTGTCCAAGGACAACGACCAGAGCTACTATTATTTCATGCACCAGCACCTGTTTGACCGGGTAAATATCAATCCCAATAAAACCTATCTCCCTAATGGCATGGAAATGGATAGTCAAAAAGAAACCAAGCGCTATACTGAGCTGATTCAGAGCCTTGGTGGCATTGATATGCAGCTTTTGGGCATTGGTCACAATGGCCATATTGGCTTTAATGAGCCAGGTACATCCTTTGAAAAGGATGTACATTGCGTGGATTTGACTCAGGATACTATTGAGGCCAACAAGCGGTTCTTTGCCAGTGCTGATGATGTACCTAAGCAGGCCTATACTATGGGTATCAAAACCATCATGCATGCCAAGAAAATCGTTTTGATAGCCAACGGTATCAAAAAAGCTCCTATAATCCAAAAGGCTTTCTTCGGCCCTGTTACACCACAGGTGCCAGCTTCTATTCTCCAGCTTCACAACGATGTTACCCTTATAGCAGACGAGGAAGCTCTGTCCTGCTTATAAAATGAGATTTATTCAATGGTAGCTTTATACTACCACTGAAATTACTCAAATTGGAGATGCAAAAATGAAGATTACCAATGTAAATATTTATCATGAAAACCATGTATTTCAGCCCGGGGCTATTGAGATTCAAGGAGAAAAAATTTCTGCTGTGAATTTCTCGGATACTAATACTCATAATGAGGAATTTATTGATGGCCAGGGCTGCTATGCTATTCCCGGCCTAGTGGATATACACTTTCATGGCTGTATGGGCGCAGATCTTTGTGATGCAAAGCCAGATAGCCTACCTATTATGGCAGAATATGAGGCTTCCCAAGGTATAACCACCATTTGCCCAGCCACTATGACCATGTCTGAGGCAGAGCTGCACAAAATCATGCAAAATATTGGCAGCTATCAACCAACCTCTCACAAAGCAGCTCATTTAGCCGGTATCAATATGGAGGGGCCTTTTATTAGCAAAAAAAATAAGGGCGCCCAAAAGGAAAGCAATGTTATTCCTTGCTCTGTTTCTCTCTTTCGCCAGCTAAATCGGGAAGCTGGTGAGAGAATCAGGCTGGTGGATATAGCCCCAGAGGAGCCAGGGGCTATGGAGTTTATTGATGCTGTCAAGGATGAGGTCATAGTATCTCTGGCCCATACTGTAGCAGATTATGATATAGCTATGGAGGCATTTCAGCGGGGAGCCAATCATGTAACCCATCTCTACAATGCCATGAATCCTTTCCACCATCGCAGGCCTGGAGTCCAGGGAGCTGCTTTTGACAGTGGTGCCTTTGTGGAAATGATTTGCGATGGTGTGCATATTCATCCAGCTATGGTAAGGGCTATGTTCAAACTCTACGGCAGTGACCGTATCTGTCTCATTAGTGACAGCATGAGAGCTGCTGGTCTAGCGGATGGAGATTATACTCTTGGGGGACAGGCTGTAAAGGTGGAAGGCCCTCGGGCTACTCTGGCAGACGGTACCATTGCCGGCTCCGTTACCAATTTGATGAAATGCCTAAAAAATGTGGTGCAGAATATGCATATTCCTTTGGAGCAGGCTGTGGAAAGCGCCACCGAAACTCCCGCCAAATCCATTGGCATCTTCCAAAACTGTGGCAGTATCTCAGTGGGCAAAACAGCAGATATTGTCCTGCTGGACAAAGAGCTGAACGTGCAAAAAATCATCCTAGCCGGGAAAACAATATTATAAACTCAAAACACCGATGTGGGAGACCTTCTCACATCGGTGTTTCAACTTTTATTGAAAGTGGGCTTACAAACACTTTCTCAACATTTCAGGATTATTAATAGCCATGTCCAATAAACGACTTAATATGCCTGTGTAGCCTTTACCTAATTTTTTTGCCTTGGCATAGGTTTCAGGATTAAGACGTATAGATACTAAAGGCTTCCTATGCTCTTCACGCCGTTTTTTTGCCATCTCGACAAATTTAGCAAATTCTGCATCAGTTATCTCTGGACAATCATCATCCATAACAACTTTCATACTAGCTGCATTTTCCAGCTCTATCATCTGTTTATCTGTAAGAGGTGCTTTTACATCTATTTTTTTACGAATTAAAGTCATCATACAGCCTCCTCTCTCTTGCCGTAGCCAAACGAGCTGATATTAATCGAATCCGCTGTCCCCGCTCTGTGTAGATAACTACCAAATATTTACCGATATACCCAATCACCTTATATCGCTCCTCATCGATACTGTGCATTTCATCAGGTATCTCTAATCGATTGTCGTCGCCGAACACTGCCGCTGCTGTTTCAAAACTAATACCATGCTTCTTCTTGTTAATATCGTTTTTATTGTCATCCCATTCAAATTCCTGTTGGAATATTTCAAATGTATCATCCATATACTCATTATATTTTATTGTAATACAATTTGCAATACCATATTAAAAATTTACAGTATCTGTCTAAGGATACTACCTGCTTGAATCCCGTAGGCTTCGATGGTTCCTATCGGCAATTCCAGAGCTGCCCAGGTGTTTTTGTGCCAGCAGGCGCTAAGCCCCAGCCAAGGGCGGACATTTGGCACCTGCTTCAATACCTGATAATTTTTATCTATATACACCACATCTATAGGGAAGCGCATAAACATCATATGAATACTGTTACAGGGAGCTATAAGCAAGCCTGTCCCCATAGGCAGAAAATCCCTGGGCCGCAGCATCAGTCCCCGGAATCTGGTGGCAAAGCTATCTGCCATATATACCTTTAATTCCTTACCATTAATTTCTAAATCAATCTTTTTCATCATACCATCTTTCCTAAAAATCAAAAACCTGCTGTTCAATCTAATACAGGAAAAACAGCAGGCATTTTTTATTTGATAAAATTATGCATCAAGCTTATCAGGGAAGGCAGCAGTACTATAACAAATAGGGCTGGGAAAATAAACAGCACCAGAGGAAACATCATTTTGACTGGAGCCTTCATGGCCTGAGCCTTAATGCGCATACGGTGTCTTTCCCGCATATTAGCTGCCTGATTGGTTAAGGTTTTACCAATACTGGTACCAAGTCTTTCGGCCTGTATCAAGGAGGTACAAAACAAAGTCAGCTCCTGCACTTCACAGCGGTCTGCCAACATGCGCATGGCCTGCCTGCGTTGCAAGCCCATACGGATATCCTCCAGCATACGCTTTAGCTCATCAATCAGCACTCCCTGCATTTTATCCACAATCCTTCGCAGGGCTGCATCAAAGGACAAACCTGCCTGCACGCTGACACAGAGCAAATCCAAAACCTCTGGCAGCTGATGAAGAATCATTTCCTGTCTTTTCTGAATCAGGATTCTCAATATTACCAAAGGCAGCATACCGAATATACCGGCAAAAACCACCAGAACCATAAGGGACTGAATAAAAGCCATATCCCCCTTACCGGCAATATACTTAAAGCCTACCAGAATACCTACTCCCACCATGACAGTCCAAAAAACAGCATAGGCCTGTACAGACCATACCTTGCTTTTGCCAGCCAGTACCAGCTTGTGCTCCAGCTCCTTGGACCAAGTGGCTGGGGCCAGATTAGTTATCCAGCGTCCCAGACTTTCCTGAAAGGGTATAATTACCCGCTGATGAAAATTAGGTGTCTTTCTGTCATCCCTGCCCCTTTGGGTGGCTCGTGACGACAGGGTTCTGGCTTTGCCATCCTCCTCATGAAATTCAATGGACCGAAGGCGCTGACTTAGCTCCTGCTGTGGCTTTATCTTGGCTTGAATCAAAGCATAGCACAGGGCAAAGCAAATACCTGCCGCTGCCAAGGAAAGCAATGCTACCATCATGATCAATAACCCCGTTTCTCTTCTTCTGCCATAAAGAAATCATCTGGCAGGGACACACCATTAACCTGGAATTTATCCATAAAACCAGGCTGCATACCAGTAGACACAAAATGTCCTGTCAGCTTGCCGTTTTCATCCATGCCTGTCTGCTCAAAGCGGAACAAATCCTGAGTAGTAATCACATCTCCCTCCATATGCTGTACCTCGGTAATATAGGTAATCTTGCGGGAGCCATCCTTAAGACGGCTCTGCTGAAGAATCAGCTCTATGGCAGAGGATACCTGCTCACGAATGGCCCTGATAGGCATCTCAAAACCAGCCATCAGCACCATGGTTTCCAGTCGGGACAAAGCATCTCGCGGATTGTTGGCATGAGCGGTAGTCAGTGAACCATCATGACCGGTGTTCATGGCCTGCAGCATATCCAGAGCCTCACCGCCACGAACCTCGCCCACGATAATTCTATCTGGACGCATACGCAGGGCATTCTTTACCAAATCACGAATGGTGATTTCACCGTTGCCTTCAATATTGGCAGGGCGGGACTCCAGGGTAACTACGTGCTCCTGCTGCAGCTTTAGCTCCGCCGCATCCTCAATGGTAACAATGCGTTCATTCTCCGGAATAAAGGAGGACAGGACATTCAGGGTAGTGGTTTTACCTGAGCCAGTACCACCAGAAACCAATATATTGATTCTGGCCTGAATACAAGCCTTGATAAAATCAGCCATTTTTCTATCCAAGGTACCAAAGGTAATGAGATTATCTACAGACAAAGCCTTGGTAGCAAATTTACGAATAGTAATACATGGCCCCACTAGAGAAAGAGGCGGAATAATAATATTAACACGGGAGCCATCCTCCAAGCGGGCATCTACCAAAGGCACAGATTCATCAATATGTCTGCCAATAGGGGACAAAATACGCTCAATGATATTCATCACGTGACTATCATCGTGAAATTGTATATCCGTTAGCTGGAGACGGCCCATGCGCTCCACAAAAATCTTCTTTGGGCCGTTTACCATAATCTCTGTTACGGTTGGATCCTTCAGCAAAACCTCAATTGGCCCCAGTCCCAGCATTTCGTCCTTTAGGTCTGAAACAATCTTGGACCTTTCACTAACAGGTACAGCAAAAGGATTCTCCTCCAATACCTTCTCCACATAATTGCCAATAACCTGCTCCACCTGGGCTGCATCCTGATGAACAGCCGAGAGAACCATCTGCTCCTGGGGACTCATTTCTGCTACCAAACGACGGTGCACAGTTTTCTTTACACTTTGATAGGCGGTATCTGCTACATCATTGGAAATGGCAGCAAAAATCTGTACCTGTACATTGGGACAATCTCCCCGTCCCAGCTTCTCCAATAAGGTCATTTACTGCACTTCCTTTACTTTCGCACATCCGAATACATACTATAACGAATATTAATGCCATTGCCTATTTTTTGGCCCATTAGATTGTTAAAGGCATTGGCGATAGCACTTTTTTTATTAAAATCCGCATGAGCGGTAACCACCACATTGCGGCTGGAATTTTCAAACTCAACGGAAAGATATTTATTATTCTGACCAGCCTCAGTATCTGGCTGCCAAATAAAAACATCATTGGCAAAACTAAGATTGCGGGTATTATTGATAACAACATTTCTATAATCGGCATCGGTCTGCCGCAATGAGGCATCATGAGCGATACTACGAACGCTGTTGCTCATGGTTAAATAATCACTAAAGGCCATACCAAAATATATAATCCCCATAACCAGCAACAAAAAAAGAGGCAGGACTAGGGCAAACTCCACTATGCCTTGTGCTTTTTGCGTTTTCGTAATCTCAACCCCTTCAAAAGTACACTTATCAAACTCGATATTAACGAAAATTCAGAAAATATACCTGAAATAAGCCATAATAAAAATACATTGCAGGCTAATAGCCAGAAAAAACCTATCCTGGGTGGCAAAAATTGAACATCCAGATTCTATCCACAAAACCTGATGCTTTCTACCACCCAGATTTCGCTGGAATTTTTCTGACTATTATACCTGCTCTGTATTAACTCTTACTATCTGCTATATGTCAAATACAAAATACACACAACAGAGTACTATTTAGCAGTAGCTTTATCCTTTGCAGCATCAAGAGTAGAGCCTGTTGCATTAAAAATACCCTTAATAGAATCACCCAAACCGCCTGCATTGGTCAGAACCAAAGCCACAACTACAACAAATGCCAAAATCAGTGCATACTCTACAATGCCCTGTGCCTTCTGGCTCATATAACGGTTCTTCAGATGATAGAGAATAGTAAACATAACATCATTCCTCCTAGAATAAATAAAAAATAAATAGATAAAATATATTTAATATCATCATGGCTATAGCCTGATGGATATTACAAACCTAAAGCTCAATATTAACAATATTGCGGATTACCGCAAAGCCTATGAGCATTAGCACACCGGAGCCCACTAGCGCCATTCTGCCAATGGTATCATCAAATAAGGGGTCCAAATAGCCTGGAGATATGAGATGTAATACCCCCATCAAAACAAAAGGCAAACCTCCTAGAACAACCCCGGACATTTTGCCCTGAGCGGTTAAGGCACTAACTTCACGCCTCATTCTAACTCTTTCATTAATGGTTTCACTAATGGTATCCAATATCTGAGCCAGATTACCGCCTACCTGCCTTTGAATCAGCACAGCGGCAACAACCAGATTGAAATCCGGGCTGTTCACCCGGTCAGTCATATTGTTCAGGGCTTCCTCCAAGGGCATACCCACATTAACATCAGTAACTACCTTTCTAACCTCGCTTTTTACGGGATCATCCATTTCCTTCGCAATATGGTCAAGAGCCTGCATAAAGCTAAAGCCTGCCCGCAGGGCATTGGCGATCATGGTAAGCATATCTCCCAGCTGATTCACAAAGGCCTTTTGCCGCCGCTGAATACTAATGGACAAAACCATCATACAGACAATACAGCCTGCTACAAAGCCCAGCAGGGCATTAACCAAGGTCATGGTCAGCAAGCCCAAAACAAAAGCTCCAATCACACCACAACCTAAAAGCACGACCTGAAACTCAGAACCAAGAAAGGGCCAGCCAGCCTGCTGCATCTTGCGATCCAGACTGCTGTTCTTTTTTATCTTGCCCAGCTTGGCGCCCAGAGTCCTAATAGTCTCATAAAGCTTTTCCTTAAAGGTTACATTATGCCGACGCTGGTTATCACTTTCCTTGGTATGGCGAAGACTGGCCTCCACCCCGGAAAAATAAGCCATACGGTTGCTGATATTTTTTTCCTCAACACCCTTGCGGCTTAGAAGAACCATAAGGAGACAAAAGATAATAACCGCTATGGTCATACCTATGAGAAAATTAATCATCGCCTATGCCTCCTGCTGGTGGATGAATAATCCTGCCAGCCAGATAATTGATGCTCATAGCTAGTGGGCTGTCAGGCTCCAAGTCCAGAGCCATCTGGCCATTGTCTGCCGCCTTGGATACAACCATGTAGGCATTAGGCATAACAGCCTCCACAGGATAGCCCATAGCCTCAGTCAGCTTACGGCGGGACTGGTCATTGCAAGGCACCACCCGGGTAAAAACAGTTTTCACTCGGTTAGCACAATCCTCCCAGCCTGTAAAAATCTCCAAAGCTCTCTGGACATGCTTCACCTCATAGCCTCCATTCATCATGGCAACTACATAGGTGGTATCAGACATTTCTGCTGCCGCAATGGAGGTAGGATTAAAGCCTGCCGGCACATCTATCAGCAGATATTTAAATAGGCTGCGGCTCATTTTGATAACCGCCTCCAGAGAATCAATGGCTACTCTGTCAATAAGACTAGGTGTCTTGGTGCCGCATAGCACAGATACCTTGTCATTAACCTTGGTATAATAAGAGCGCAAATCCAAAGGAGATAAGAATCTGGCATCTCTGGCCGCCTCGACAATGGTACTTTGAGGCTCCAGATTGAAGAATACTGCCATATCCCCAAATTGCAAATCTGCATCTATAATACCTACCTGCTCTCCGGTAGTACGGCTAATAGCCATAGCCAAATTGGCTATCAGAGTTGTTTTGCCACTTTTGCCCTTAGGGCTGAAAAATGTCATAGCGTGGCAATCCATCTCCATACCATTGGCAGTGTAGATTTTGATAGCTTCCTTCAGGCCATTGTAGGTAAAAGGCTTAATGAGATAACCGCTGGCACCAGCCTGAACAAAATGACTGGTACTTTCTGCCTCCCATTTTTCACCAGTGCAGATAACAGCAGCACCGGGAAAAACACCTATCAATTCCTGTAGAAGCTCTGTAGCATTACCAATTTCTGCATCCAGCAGAATAATATTGGGGCTGAATACCCGCCCCTGTCCCAAGGCATCACTGCTGCTTTGGAACCTGGCCTCCAGCTCCATATCCGGAGCCGTTTCAATAACCTTGGAAAGCTGTTCCAACAGGAGGCGGTTATGCTCTATCAGCATAATTTTGTATTGCATAGCTTCTACCTCCTAAATAGCCTTCCCAAAAGACCACCCTTGCGGTGAGCCTCACTGCGGGAGCCTAGCTGCTCTGGCCCAGGCACATAGGCTCTATTGGTATAGCGGGAAATCAATCGACGGATTTCCTCTGCCAACACACTATCAGATCCGCTAAGCACCAAAGGCACTCCTGTGCTGATAGACTCACTGGCGGCCCGAAAATCATTAGGCAAAATGTGATAGAATCCCTCTCCCAACAGCTTCTGCACCGCTTCCATAGAAATGCGGGTTTTAGCATCACTGCGGTTCAGCACCAAACGAATCTTGTGGGTATCATAATTCAAATTCTGTAAGGTATCATTGCCAATTTTCATATTCTTGATGGTAGGAATAAAATCCACCACTCCTAAAAAGGTAACAATGGTACTTATATCCAGCATGGCCAGATTCAGCTTGCTAAACATGCTGGTGGTATCAATAATCACATAATCATAAAGGAGCCGTAGCTTCTCCACAAGCTCCGTACAGGCCTCAGTGGAAAGATTGTAAGACTGATCCAAAAACTCTGGAGCTGGCAATACATCAAAGCAAATAGTACCATAACGATATTGCTCCACCTGCTGGCGAATATCCGCCTCCGGATTTTTTTTCATCTCCGCCAAAGCATCATAAACTGAATGCTCCACTGGCAGTTTGAGATAATTGGCCACATCTCCAAATTGCAAATCATAATCCACCAAGCAGACACGATACCCCTGCCGAGCCAGCTCGGAAGCCATATTTATGCTTATCAGGGTTTTGCCTACAGCGGAAGCTGTACTAAAAAAGGTAATGACAACACCACTGATTTTTTCCTCAGCCATTTAGGTTGCCCCTTTCTGCCTGCTCAGCCTCAGTAAGACCGCCCTTTTCTGGACTGAGCTTGGCTGGTGGATCGTTAGGATAAATATCCTCCATTTCCTGCCACTGACGCTTGCTTTTTTCTACCTCCTCCAGCATCTTAGAGGAGCCCTTAACAGGATCATTGTTGGTAACAATGGTAGGAGTAATGAGAATCATCAGCTCCCGCTTATCCTTTGAGGTAGAGGTATGCTTAAAGAACTCGCCAATAATAGGAATATCTCCCAAAATAGGCACCTTGGTAATAACCTTGCTTTCGTCGCTATTCATCAAACCGCCAATAGCCATAGTCTGACCATCAGGCACAGACAGCATGGTGGAAGCCTTGCGGGAAATCAGTCCAGGTATCTTGCCTGCACTGGTAGGAATGGAAACACTGGCATCTATACCGCTAACCTCAGCCTCAACCTTAGAGGTTATTTTGCTTTCCTGATCCACCTGAGGCTTAATCTTCAACTTAATACCATATGGTTTCCACTCAACGGAAATCTCTCCGTCCTTGCTGGTAGGGATAGGCAGCTCGCCACCAATGAGAATTTCCGCTTCTTCACCGCTCATGGTGGTAATATTTGGTCTGGACAGAACCTTTATCTTGTTCTGACTGGCCAAAGCCTGAATCATAAAATCTACATTTTGAAAGGGATGATGGGTATAATCCTGCCAATCCATGCCGCCATAAAAATCACCAGCTGTGCCAAAGGTAATCTTAGGGACTCCACCATCTAAGGAAATTTCCTTAGCTACCCCATATTTAAAACCCAAATCCCTGGCATCCTTACCGCTAATATCAATAACCAAAGCGGAAAGATTTACCATAGTAGGATTTTTCATTTGAATGAGGTTAACAATATTGTCCTCACCAGCATATACCTTGGCCATACCCAAGGCATTGTTCAGCTCATATTGATTTTCTACCGTTCCCTGCAGAACCAGCTTATCTCCTACTTTGGCTACCTGTACCCCATCCAAGCCCATGGACTGCTTGATGAACTGGGCTGTAGCCGTATCCGTATTGCACACAGAGATAACAAAATCCTGCCGCATACCGTTGGCACTCCACACGGAAAGACTGGTGGAGCCCAGAGCCTTGCCAATAATATTCAGCTTCACCTTGTCCAGCACTACCACATCGGCAATGGCTGGATTGGCCACTGTAACTCTGGTTATTTTGGAACTGCCTGCCTGATAGAGGTAGGCCTGATTCAGCTCCAGCCAAATAGGCTGAGGAGCTGCCTCTGTTGCGGAACCTATAGCCAAAACTGCCAAGGCAGCCAGCAAACAGATATATTTCTTCATCCCCATAAAATATCTATTCATTATGCGCCCTCCCTGGTAGACGTGGTCCCTCGAATTACCTCTACACCGCCAACAGGAGCTTTAGGAGCTGGTGTTGATATAGGTATAGACTGCTGAACTGCCTGTCTGACAGGTGCCGGGGCTGCCGGAGCTGGCGGTGCTGTCCTAGTACCAGAAGATTTTGCTGTTTTCGTTGTTGAATAATGAATATATCTCGTATCTGTGGTAAACTTATCCCGAGGCTTATATGGCCGCAAAGCCAAGTACAGAGTCCCCTCCTGGGCTTCTGTTATCAGCTTCAAAGCATCCTCTGGCAACAGGGCCAAAGTGGCTGTAGCCAAATCGCTGATAGCCCCGTCTTTTGGTGCATCAGCATTCTTTTTGTCGCTCTGATTATTGCTGTCTGCACTATCTCCAGTTTTCTTGGTATCTCCGCTGGAGCCATCTCCCACGGCCTTCTGCTTTTGCTCAGCGGTTTTGTTAATTGCCAGCAGCAAAACATCCTGCAGGACAATTCGTCCGGTCATTTTTTCCTCGCCTTTAGCAATAAGCATTACATCCACATAATCCCCAGGCTTGGCGAATCCAGCTACACCGGTAACATCGGTAATGGCAATACTAATAGCACGGCACTCAGGAGGTATATCCCCAGTGAAACCAGCCATAGTTATATCCATTAGCACCTTGCGGGTAGAGATAATATCATCCTTCAATATCTCCACCTTGGCAGGCTTGTTAATAATATCTGACACTTCTCGTACAGCATCGTCAGATACCATAGAGACAGGTACTTCCCGTACCTCTACCATACTTTCCTTAATAATGGTCTTAGGGGCAATATCCTGCTTGGCTACTACCACATGAATGGTATTAACCGGCTTGGCTTCTTCATTGGCTCCCATACCATTAAGACCAGCAAAAACCAGCAGGCCCAAGACCAAGCTGGCTGCTCCCGCCAGAAGTACCCAATGGCGATAGGTAATCTTCTCCGAGAGATCCGCAAAAAATCTATTAATTTTTTCTTTCATTTTCTCATCCCTTTGATTGCGTCGTTGGTACCTTATCCCATTTTCCTGGTTACCTGCAATTCATTTTCCCTTTGCATTGTTCCATAATCTATTTTATAATAATTTTATTGCAATTTATCTAAAAAATAGATTATAACTTTTACAGAACTCTATATCTTTGTCTAGTATATCATATTTTTTTTTTTTTTGAATTTAGGACTTTAGTTTTATTATATTTGAAAGGACGGAATTTCAGTATGTTTAATTTTCTAAACGTTTCTGTACAATTCTGTATTATCTCCTTGCTCTCCTGTTGGCTAAACCTGCTGTACCAGCAAAACAAAGGGGAATTAAGTTTTCCTCACAATTATCCTTGTCCCTGGCAATGGCGAGCAATAAAAATATTTGTCATTACCGGAACCTTTCTCCTACTTATAACAGCATTGTTGCCGAATAGCCTTATAAGCTCAAATCTAATGGCTATTTATGGTGTTTTTTCCTATCAGCCATCTAACGGATTGCTAACTGGCTATGGATTTTTCTTTGTGCTTTATAGCAGTTTTTTGCTCATCATGATGTGGAGCGATATGGAACAGCAGATTATTATGAATCCTCAGCTGGCTCTCTTTGCTATTCTGGGGCTGTGCTATCAGCTGCTGCTTCAACCAGACCAGCTTCTTATTCAGCTTCTCACAGCTATAGCCAGCGGTCTTATCTTTCTTTTGCTGTCCATTCTTACCAGAGGAGGAATTGGTGGGGGCGATATTAAGCTATTAGCTGCCCTTGGCCTTTGGCTAAAGCCAGAAGCTATGGAATTTACCGGCATAGGAGGCATCATTCTGGGAGGCCTGTTGGCCCTGATGGCAATTCTTAGCAAAAGAAAAAGCCGCAAGGATTACATTCCCTACGGCCCTGGTTTTATTGTAGCTGCTCTATTTGCTTATTTCCTGTAAATACACTAGCCACGCAAATATCCCCCGGCCAAAGGCCGGGGGATATTTTTAGTTTAAATTAATTTCTCAAATTCATCAACAGGCAATGGCTTGGAATAATAGAAGCCCTGAACATATTTACAACCAATACTTTTCAGGAACTCTACCTGCTCCTTGGTCTCCACACCCTCAGCAATGGTCTGCATCTTCAGGCTTTCCGCCATTTTGAGAATAGCTGTAAGAATATTGCCACCCTTGGCAGAATAATCCGAGCTTTTCAAAAAGCCCATATCCAGCTTCAACACATCAATCTGGATATCCTTCAGCATATTCAAGGAGGAATAGCCTGTACCAAAATCATCCATGAGAATCACAAAGCCTGCTTCCCGCAGCTGGCGGGTAATGGTAATAATCTGCTCTGGATCCTCTGTATAAGCACTTTCTGTAATTTCCAGCTCCAAATACTGTGATGGCAGCTGGTATTTTTCTCGCAAATCCACCAGATGCTGTACCAGCTTGGGATCATAGAGGTCTATACGAGATACATTAACAGATATAGGATGTACCTCCCGGCCTTCATCCAGCCATTTCCGCAGATAACGGCAGCTCTCCTCCCAAATGAATTTGTCCACTTCGTAAACAAAGCCATTATTTTCAAATACTGGAATAAAATCTCCTGGAGAAATAAAGCCATTTTCCAGGCTAATCCAGCGCACCAAAGCCTCAGCACCTATAATGATGCCTTTTTCTATGTCATATTTTGGCTGGAGATATAAGGTGAACTCCTTATTCTGAATAGCCATTTCCATAGCATTGATGATTTTTTGCTCCTTCAGCACCTGCTGACGCATTTTTTCATCATATTCACAATATGGATTCTTGAAATTTCCCTTGGCTTTCCAGAGAGCCATATTGGCACGGTCACACATTACACTTACAGGCAGGGTTTTATCATCAATGCGATAAAGGCCAAAGCTGAGAATGGTGCGATTGTTAATAGCAAAACTGTCTGCTACCATCTGCAGTGTATTAATCATGCGACGGGAATCACCCTTGCCTGCCTCATAACAGACAACAAAATTATCTGCATATAATCTACCGCTGACACAGAGAGGCAAATTGATTTCCTTTAGGAACTTGCCTATATACCGCAGCAGCTTATCTCCTGTGGACTCTCCAAAAAGATCATTCAGCACCTTGAAGCGTTCAATATTTATCCGCAATAAATCAAAATTCTTGTCCGGATTGTCCAAAAGCATTTCCTTGGTTTTGGCATAAAAAGCCTGCTTGTTGTAGATACCTGTCAGCTCATCATAGGTAGCCAGATAATCCACCACAACCCCGTTCAGCTTGCCCTGGTTAACAGACCTATAGGTATTCTCATGGCGATAATCCCGGTCAATATGAATACCTGTAATAACAGGGCAATCATCCTCCTGAAATTTGTACATAACAGTTATATTCAGGAAGATTAAATTTTTGGCCTTGGTACAGGTAAGTATTAGGCGCGCCACAACAGATGCCCCCTCACCAGTCATGGTGCAGCGCATCTTGCAGCGATTCAGGGAGAGAGGCGACAAACGCTCATACTCTCGGTTCAAAAACTGCCTTACATTCCAATCTCCCCGCACATAATTCACATTTAAGTGACTATAGGCTATAGCATCCGGGTCCATCAATAAAGATAATCCCTCAATTGAACCCTCTTGCAGATATTCATTGATTACGTTTTCTGTTAACGCAAGCAAATCCTCCTGTCCCATTTCCATATAATAAGCTCCCAACTAAAAATGACTGGTACAGATAAATTTCTGCACCATTGCAACATCCTTATGCAAGACTCTCCTCCTAGAGAGCCTCTTATCCTTATATAACATTGTACGCTATAAAAATGTTTTTTTCAATACAAAAAATATATGGAAATTTTTACCTATACATTTAAATGTTGTATTTTTTGTAAATTTTTATTGAACAATAGTCAATTATACCTATAAGGACAATTTGTAAATTTCCTCAAAAACATCACAACTTACCCAAAAATATTATCCCTACAAATAAGAAGCGGGGACTAGTAAAGGGCTGTTCTGCCTGTACTATTCCCCGCTTCTTACTGTTATACAACAGTTATCCGGTTATTTAATTTAGGATGTATACTTCTACCGACCGGCGGCCAAAATCAATTGCCTCGCCGTAGCTTTCCATGCACAAATCTATTTTATTTCCACGGATAGCTCCTCCTGTATCAGCAGCCACAGCAGTTCCATAGCCTGGAATATATACTCTGGTGCCCAGGGGAATCACATCAGGATCTACAGCCACGATTCCTCGTCTAGCAATATCTCCTGTGGCGGTAATGCCTGCTCCATTGCCATCAGATGGCAGATAGGCACTAGCCTCCATTGATAAACAGCTTGCGTAGGTCATATCACCATGATTGGTGCTAACAGTATTCACTGTTACAGGCGGTGCTACCGGCACATCCTTTACATGGATGGTCATACCGGTTACAACAGCGGCATCCAGCCCCTCTGCGACCTCGTAGCCATTGCCAACATAGCCATAGTTTTCCATGACTTCTCCTACTGTTGGCTGGCAGGTTAAAATTTTATCTTCTGTACCATTGTAATCAATGGTAATAGTTGCAGCACGATTGACGGTCAGTACCTCTCCCTTTTCGTTATGGGAGAAGGAATACTCATCACCCTCTCGCAGGTCTACACCGGCCTGACTAAGGATGTTCATTGGTGCCTTATAAGGTGTATTCAGCTCCAGCTGCTGGCCATCCACTGCTATTGTTACATGTCGGTTGGAAATGAAACCAGAAAGCATCATTGTACCGCACATGAGTCCTATGCTGATAGGATACCGGACATCCTTCCTACATCGGACATATAGTTTCTTTAAGGTCATTAAATACCCCCTTATTAAATTACGAAGGATACTATATCACAAAATGGCCTCTATGTCAAATTTTCAAGGAACTCTCTCCCACTTTAAAGGAATTTTAACGGGTTTCATCACGGTAAAAAGTCAGTAATCATGGGGATTTTGGGCCTGCACACCACTTTGAGAATATTTTGATTTTTTCAGGCTAAAAATGAGGATGTTTTGTGCAAAAATTACAATTCTAGCTTTGGATATAGCTCCAGTGCATTAGCCGTGGTCTGGCTGGCCACATTTTCTAGGAATTCGCCCCGGAGCTGTGCCAGCTTGGCTGCCACATGATATACAAAGGCAGGCTCATTTCGCTTCCCTCGCGTAGGCACTGGTGCCATATAAGGGCAATCAGTCTCTACTACAATTCGCTCCAAAGGAAGCTTCTGCACAATTTCCGGCAATTTGGCGGCATTTTTGAAGGTCAACGGCCCATCTACGCCAATAAACCAGCCCATTTTCACCAGCTCCTGAGCAATTTCCAAGCTACCAGAGAAACAATGCATTACGCCTACTATACCTTTGCCCTCCTTGCGAAGGATTTCCATGGTATCCCCATGAGCCTCACGATTGTGGACACATACTGGCAAATGAAGCTGACGAGCCAAATCCAGCTGACGAATAAAAAGCTCCCGCTGCAGCTGCCTTTTGTCCCCATCCTTTTCCCAGTAATAATCCAAGCCAATTTCCCCAATGGCTACCACCTTGGGCAAGGCCCCCCAGCTAGCCAGCTGATCCTCATCAGCCTGAGTCATAGGATGGGCTTCCTCTGGATGAATCCCCACTCCGGTATAAACCATAGGATATGCCTTGGTAAGAGCCACAGAGCTTTGGGAGGACTCCATGGAGTCCCCCATATTCACAATATGGCTCAGGCCAGCCTGAGCTGCTCTCTCCACAACTGCATCTCTATCCTCAGCAAAATGCTCTACATTAATGTGAGCATGGGTATCTATCAGCTTGGCCTGACCTAAATCCTTGCCTAGCTGAGCCACCATAGCCTCTGTTACAGCTGCCATTAGCGAACCACGCTTCCTACAGGCATATCCACTGTTACCAGCTTCAAATCATCCCCGGCAGAAGCAGCCAATACCATGCCATGAGATACTACACCGCGAATCTTGGCAGCCTTCAGATTGGCAACTACAATAACGTTTTTGCCCACCAGCTCCTCCGGCTTGTACTGCTTGGCAATACCAGAAACCAGCTCTCTCTGCTCATCACCCAGGTCAATCTTCAGCTTCAACAGCTTGTCTGCCTTTGGCACCGCCTCAGCCTCCAGCACCTTGGCTACCCGCAGCTGGATTTTGGCAAAATCATCAATGGAAATTTCACCCTCGGACTGGCTTTCCTTCTGCTTATCCTTCTTGGATTTCTGCTTCTCAGCCTTGTTCTTAGCTTCCTTAACTGGCTGTTCCACCTTTTCCACCTCAATACGAGGGAAAAGCTGCTGAGCCTGGCCAATATGCATATTGACTGGAGTGCCACCCCATTTTTCAATATCAGCCAGACGCAGTTCCTCAATGGTGCCAGGCAGGTTAAGCTGCTGCCACAGCTTGCCAGCAGTGGTTGGCATATAAGGGTAAATCAGGCCACTGATAATCCGGAGAGCCTCTACCAGATTGTACATGGTATTGGCCAGCTCCTGCTTTTTGCTTTCATCCTTGGCCAAAGCCCAAGGAGCAGTTTCATCAATATACTTATTAGCACGGCTGATAAAGGCCCAAACCGCCTTAATGGCATGGCTGATTTTCATATTGTTCATATCATCAGCAAAGGTATTTACAGTGGTCATAGCATCCTCAATCAGGGAAGCATCAATTTCAGAGCGTCCTTCTGGTGCCAAAACTACCCCCTGCTGGAATTTACCTACCATGTTCAGAGTGCGATGGAGCAGATTACCCAAGTCGTTGGCCAAATCAGAGTTGATACGCTGAATCAAAGCATCTCTGGAGAAATTGCCATCCTGGCCCAGATTGATTTCTCTAAGCAGGAAATAACGGATAGCATCTGCACCAAATTCCTCAATCAAGCCAATTGGATCTACTACATTGCCAATGGATTTGGACATTTTGGTGCCATCTACGACCAGCCAGCCGTGGCCAAATACCTGCTTTGGCAGTGGCAAATCCAAGGCCATCAAAATACATGGCCAAATAATGGAATGGAAACGAACAATTTCCTTGCCTACCAGATGAATATTGGCTGGCCAGAACTTCTGAAATTTCTCTGGATCATCCAAATAGCCAATAGGGGTTAAGTAGTTGGTAAGAGCATCAAACCATACATAAATAACGTGCTTATCATCAATAGGTACTGGAATACCCCAGTCAAAGGAGGTACGAGAAATACACAGATCCTCCATGCCCTGATTAATAAAGTTAATCATTTCATTGCGACGGGATACAGGCTGGATAAAATCTGGATTTTCTTCAATATATTTTAGGAGACGATCGGCATACTTACTGATTTTGAAGAAATATGCCTCCTCAGAAACCTCCTGTACAGGACGGTGACAATCTGGACAGCAGCCATTTTCATCCAGCTGATGCTCAGTCCAATAGCTTTCACAAGGCGTACAATAAAGACCGGTATAGGCCCCCTTGTAAATATCCCCCTTGGCATAAATACGGCGGAATACCTCCTGAACCACCTTTTCATGACGCTTCTCTGTGGTACGGATAAAATCGTCATTGGAAATATTCAACAGCTTCCAGAGATTCTGAAAGCCTGCTACGATAGGATTTACATATTCAATTGGCGTAATGCCCTGCTCCTCAGCCTTCTGCTGAATCTTCTGACCATGCTCATCACTGCCTGTCAGAAAGAAAACATCCTCATCTGCCAAACGATGAAATCTAGCTACAGAATCTGCAATGGTGGTGCAGTAAGCGTGGCCAATGTGAAGCTTGGCACTAGGGTAATAAATTGGGGTGGTAATATAAAAACTTTTCTTATCCAACGATAGGACCTCCTAATATATAAGATTCACAGAGGCAGGGCTATGTCCTGCCTTGTTAGTACATTCACAGTAAATGACAATTGCTAAGCCTTCAACAATATATTATATACATCCCGACGGCTAATGCCTAATTTTTTTGCTGTCTCCCGCATGGCTTCCTTCCTGGAAAGTCCTTGCTGTTCAAAGGCTTCAACCATCTGAACCGGATCTGTTACTTCCTCTGCCTGCTGAGTAGAGGCGGCCTTTTCTGCATCATAGCCGGAAATTATCAGGACAAATTCACCTCGAGGCTCGTTAGCCTGATAATAGTCCAACAGCTCTCCCAAACTGCGACGATTAAATTCCTCATAGTGCTTGGTCAGCTCTCTAGCTACTGCTGCCGGCCTTTCCTCCCCCAGGGTATCACATAATTGCTTAAGGGTTTCCTTGAGATGATGGGGAGCCTCATAAAAAATCAGGGTTTCTGGAGAACATTTTATTCTTTCCAACAGCTCCCGTCTTTTTTTGCTGGATTTTGGCAAAAATCCATAAAAGGTAAAGGCGGTGGTATCCAAACCTGAACATATCAAGGCAGACAAAGCTGCATTAGCTCCCGGCAAAGGACTTACCTGTATCCCTGCCTCTATAGCCAGCTGAGCCAAATGGGCTCCAGGATCTGAAATTCCTGGCAGGCCTGCATCACTTACGCAAACCACCACAGCACCAGATAGCATTTTTTCCACCAGCTCCGGTCCCTTGGTTAGCTTGTTGTGCTCGTGATAACTGGTAGCAGGTGTATGTATATCATAATGGGATAATAGCTTGCGGGTATGGCGGGTATCCTCGGCAGCAATCAAATCTGCCTCTGCCAGCATCCGTACTCCCCGATAGGTCATATCCTCCAGATTGCCAATAGGGGTTGCTGACAGATAAAGACGCCCCCTGTTTTCTTCTGACATCAAAGCAAAATCTCCTTATTTCTTCATATTGTATATAGCTAAAATTTCCTCAGTATAGCTGCCGTCTTCCTTGTGAACCATCAAGGGCAGTTCTACCTTTAGACCACCAGGAGCAGCCCCCACAACGCCCTCTATCAGCATAAGATTGGATTCCTTATGGGGCTTGGGTTGTACCAGCTGCAATCTTTTTGGCTGTATCTGGTGCTTGGCCATAGCCACCATGATTTCCCCCAATCTTTCAGGCAAATGCACCATAGCAAATCTGCCTCTAAATCTTAGAAGATAACGAGCCGCAGCCACCACATCCTCCAAAGTTGCCGTAACCTCATGGCGAGCCGCTGCTACTCCCTCTAGGGCACTAATAGTGCCCTGCTGAACCGGCCTATAGGGTGGATTAACAATTACGCAGTCAAAGCTTTCCCGCTGATACAGCTGGCCGATTTGACGGTAATCCCCCTGGGCCACATGGATTTTATCCTCCAGCCCATTGAGCTTTACATTTCGCTGCGCCAAAGCGGCCATAACCGGATTGATTTCCAAGGCGTGAATTTCCTTTACCTCATCAGCAATCAACAGGGGCATAACCCCTGTGCCGGTGCCTAGATCAAAAACTCGCCAATTGCTATGATATTTAGGGTAATGGGCCAGCAATACTGCATCTATGGAGAAGCAAAACTGATTGGTATTTTGAATAATATGTCTGCCACCCCAAAGAAGGTCGTCCAGCCGTTCCTCCGGCCCCAAGGGGACCTGGGACCAATCCTGCACCTGGCTCACTGCATATCCTCGCTGTCCTTCTCAATAACATCCTCCCAGGAAGCCACAATAGTCTTGCGGTCATCCAGCAGGATGGTGGCAGAACGGCGCTGCATATTCAGATTGATAACCTTGCCCTCGCCTTCGGCGGTAATAACCTTGCTGCCCTGTACAGGAGGCTTGATTTTCTTCCGTTTGTTGCATTTACCGTTATAGCAATTGCTCTCGTATTTCAGACAACACATCAAACGACCGCAGATACCGGAAATCTTAGTTGGATTCAAGGACAGATTCTGCTCCTTGGCCATGCGAATGGAAACTGGGTCAAATTCACCCAAAAAGCTATGACAGCACAAAGGACGGCCACAGCAGCCAATGCCCCCCATAAGCTTGGCCTCATCCCGCACACCAATCTGCCGCAGCTCAATACGAGTGCGGAAAATAGCTGCCAAATCCTTAACCAGCTCCCGGAAATCAATGCGGCCATCAGCTGTAAAATAGAAAATAATCTTATTTACATCAAAGGTATATTCCACATCCACCAGCTTCATAGGCAGGCCATGAGCGGCAATTTTTTCCTCACAAAGACGGAAAGCCTCATCCCGACGCTGGGCATTATCCTCCACCTTGGCTTTATCTGCATCTGTAGCCAGCCGCTGTACCACCTTCAGGGGCAGTACCACATCACCATCAGGAACCTCCCGTGGCCCTATAACGGCTGTGCCAAATTCCAGCCCTCTGGCTGTTTCCACAATAACATTGTCATTTAGCTTAATGTCCAGTTTCCCCGGACTAAAATAGTATATCTTACCAGCCCGCTTGAAACGGACTCCTACAACTGTCTGCATTTATTCCTCCAAATAATTATTTATTCTAATGAGAAAGCCCTCTAGGCAAAGCTGAGCATTTACATTGCTGCCCAATCGCTTCTGGTAATCCTGTACCAATTGCAAAAGCTGCAACAGCTCCTGCTGATGGTATTTGTTCAGCAAGGAGGACAATCTATCTATATCTGACTGATTGTACAAGGGCAAACCGCTGCCACTGTACAGCATCAGCAAATCACGGTAAATCATGGCTAAGAAGCCTAGCCACTGAATCAGCCTTTCCCGACTGTGATTGGACATTTCCTTGGCCAGCTGCAAAAGCTGTTCCACCCCAAGAGTGCCTGCCGCCGAAGCCAGGTCAAAGGCCTGAGTCTGCAAATTCAACAGCTCCTCATCCTGCATGGCCAGTGCCTTTGACACACTACCATCGGCAATGGAGGCCAATTTGCCAGCCAAAGGCTCCTCTATCCCCTGCTGATGCAATATTGCCACCAGCTCCTCAGGTTGAAGAATGCCAAATTCCACCCGCATACAACGGGAAATAATAGTATCCAGCAAGGCTGATGGCCGACTGGTGAGCAGGATAAAAACAATCTGTCCCGAAGGCTCCTCAATGGTTTTCAACAGGCAATTGGCAGCAGCCTCATTCATTTTGTCTGCCTCCTGCATAATAACCACCCGCCGTTCTGACAAAAGAGGAATACGGGCTATCTCCTCCTGCAGCTTTCTAACCGCCTCAATCCGAATGGCAGGTGCTGCCTTGGTTTCGCTTTCCGGCTGAATCTGGAAAAAATCCGGATGGGTGCCAGCTGCCAAAGCTTGACAAGCCTTGCAATGACCGCAGGCCTGATTGTTAACAGGAGCATGACATAGTATGGCCGCCGCTAGGGCCTCTGCCACCAGGGATTTTCCTACCCCATCTGTACCGCAAAACAGCATGGCATGGGGGACTCTATCCTCCTGCTGCATTAAGCACAGCTGGGCTACAACCTGCTTGTGACCTACAATATTGTTCCACTGCATATTCATAACAGCAAGGCCTACATATACAAATCTACCAGCATACCGCGAATCGCATCATGGCTGGCCACAATATCCAGCTGCTTGGTCTGGCCTAGACGGATTTTCTCTGCCATATTTTCCAGCTCCCGGTCAATTTTCCGGACAGTGGTATATACCTTTTGCCGGCCCATTCTGTCCCAACCTGCCTGAGTGTTAACAGAATACATCTGAGAAACCACCGTGCCAACAAAGTTTTTGATTAATCCCCGATAGGACTTCAATTCATCATAGGTAGGTGTCTTGGTAAGGCGCTGTCCCTGCTCATCAATCTTGTCCAGCATTTGCTGCAGCTGCTCACGAGACATTTCCCCCTGCTGATCCTCCAGCTCTGAGGCAAAATCTCCCTCCAGAGAGGCTGCTCTGTGACCGGCATCCATATTTCTGGAGGCCAGTGTAGGCCTAGTACCTAAACCATCTATTTTCATAAATAACCCCTCCGTCATTTTACAATTTTACTTAACTAATTAATGATAGCATGTAGAAAAAAAAATAACAATGAAAACCCCAGTCTAAAATCAGTTTTTTGCGAATTACCTTGGATTTGTTCTTTTTAAATAGCAAATAATATTCTGACAAAAGAAAATTTCGTATTTCTGAAAAATACACTTGACTTTTCCCCATGTATAAATTATAATTCCCTTAACGCTTTGAAATACATTAACTTGATGAAGAGGAAAAGGTTATTTTTCTTAACCCAGAGAGCCGGCGGCTGGTGTGAGCCGGTGTAAGTGAAATAGCTGTCCACCTTGGAGAGGCCGACGAAGAGCCGGACGGGCTAGCCCGATACAGCAGCTTTGAGTTGCACCTTGTGGTGTAATTTGGGTGGTACCGTGGAGTTTATGCTTCGCCCCAATTATGGGGCGAAGCTGTTTTTATTTTAGGAGGATGTATGATGAAGGTTTTAATCGCAGATGGCGTTTCCCAGATGGCTGTAGACATTTTGAAGGACGAATTTGATTGTGATGTTCGTGACAAGCTGCCCGCTGAGGAGCTGCTGTCTATTATTCCGGACTATGATGCTTTGATTGTCCGCTCTGCCTCCAAGGTAACTGCTGAGGTTATTGCAGCTGCCAAGAATTTGAAGATTATTGGCCGTGCCGGTGTAGGTGTAGATAATATTGATGTTGCTGCTGCCACCGACAAGGGCATTATTGTTATTAATTCTCCAGGCGGTAATACCATTGCTGCCACTGAGCATACCTTTGCCATGATGATGGCTATGGCTCGTCATATTCCTATTGCCAATGAAACTCTCCAGAAGGGCGAGTGGAACCGCAAAAAATACACCGGTGTTGAGCTGAAAGGCAAGACTCTGGGTGTTATCGGCATGGGCCGTATCGGCAGCGGTGTAGCCAAGCGTGCTTTGGCCTTTGACATGAAGGTTATCGGTTACGATCCATATATCAATGAGGAACGCTGCAAGGATATGGGCGTTACTGTTGGTACCTTTGATGAGGTTATTGAAAAGGCTGATTTTATTACCGTTCATATGCCCCTTACTGATACCACCCGCAATATGATTAACAAGGATGTTATGGCTCGCATGAAGAAGGGCGTTCGTCTTGTTAACTGTGCCCGTGGCGGTATTATTAACGAAGAGGATTTGCGGGAGGCTGTTCTCTCCGGTCAGGTAGCTGGGGCTGCTATTGATGTATTTACCAGTGAGCCTATTCCTGCTGACCATCCACTGCTTGGTGTTCCAGGCCTCTATGTTACCCCTCATCTGGGCGCTTCCACTATAGAGGCTCAGATTGGTGTAGCTGTAGATGTAGCCCAGGGTATCAAGGCTGCTCTCCACGGTGAGCCTGTTATGACTGCTGTAAACATGGCTCCTGTTTCCCAGCAGGTTATGAATGTTATTACGCCTTACTTCGATTTGGCTGAGCGTCTAGGCTGTGCAGTTCGTGCTTTGGCTGATGGCGCTATCAAGAAGCTGGAGGTTACCTACAATGGCGATATTGCTGATGTAAACACTAAGATGGTAACTACTGCTGTAGTAAAGGGTATGCTGGATTCTGAGATGGAAAAGACCGTTAACTATGTTAATGCTCCTGGTCTGGCCAAGGAACGCGGCCTGAAAATCAGCGAAATTCAGGATAAGGATACTGAGCGCTTTGCCAGCACCATTACTGTTACTGCCTATACTGCTCAAAAGACTGTCAGCGTACAGGGTACTCTCTTTGGTGACAAGGGCCGTATCATAAAGATTGACGACAACCGGGTTGACTTGGATCCACATGATTGCATCCTGATCTGCCCTCATATTAACCGCCCTGGTGTTATTGGTCAGGTTGGTTCCATTATGGGTGCTGCTGGTGTAAATATTTCCAGCATGCAGGTAGGTACTACCAGTGTTGAAGGCACCAGCCTCATGATTCTTACCTTGGACAAGGATGTACCAAAGGATGTTATCAAGCTGATTACTTCTATGGAAGGCATCTTTGGCGCTAAGGTTATCCTTTTCGACGCTAACTAATAAATATGGCCCTATGTCCCCCCAACGGGGGATATAGGCTATCTCGTTATAAATTGTGAACTAGAACCCAAGGAGGTTATTATTTTGGAAGCAAATCGTATTTATAACTTTAACCCAGGTCCATCCATGCTGCCATTGGAGGTGCTCAAGGAGGCTCAGGCTGAGTTCCTGAATTTCCAGAACACCGGCATGTCCATTTTGGAAATCAGCCATCGTGCTCCTGCCTATGATGCAGTACACAATCAGGCCAAGGCTGATATTCTGGAACTGATGGGACTTGGTGATGATTATGAGGTTCTCTTTATTCAGGGTGGTGCCAGCATGCAGTTTGACATGGTGGCTATGAACTTTGCTACCCCTGAAAAGCGTGGTAACTATGTACTGTCTGGCAGCTTTGCCTCCAAGGCCTGCAAGGAAGCTGAGATTCTGGGCCGTGGCTACGTAGCTGCTTCCAGCAAGGATGTCAATTTTAAGCATGTTCCTACTCAGGAAGAAATCAAGCTTAGCGATGATGCCGCATATCTCCATGTTTGCTACAACAACACCATTTATGGTACTGAATATCACTACATTCCTGAAACTGGCAAGGTACCATTGATTGCTGATATGTCCTCTGATATTCTTTCTCGTCCTTTGGACTTCTCCAAGTTCAGCCTGATTTATGCAGGCGTGCAGAAGAATCTTGGCCCTGCTGGTGTTGCTCTGGTAGTTGCTAGACGCTCCATGCTGGAAAAGAGCCCTGAGAATCTGCCTACTATGCTGCGTTATGATACCTATTACAAGAAAAATTCCCTCTACAATACTCCACCTGCCTTTGGCATCTACATGGTAGGCAAAACTGCCAAGTGGATAAAGGCACAGGGCGGTCTGGAGGTTATGGCAGAGCGCAACAAGAAGAAGGCTGCTTTGGTATATGATGCTATTGATAACAGCAATGGCTTCTATGCTGGTCATGCTGACAAGGATAGCCGTTCTTTTATGAACGTGACCTTCCGTCTTCCTAATGAGGAGCTGGAAAAGAAGTTTGTAGCTGAGGCTCTGGAGCAGCAGCTAGGTGGCGTTAAGGGCCATCGTTCTGTAGGCGGTATGCGTGCATCTATCTACAATGCTATGCCTTATGAAGGCTGTGAGAAGCTGGCTGACTTTATGGATAAATTCCGCAAGGCTAATGCATAAATAAAACTAAAAAGTTTCATCAAAAAGCTCCTGAATTGGCTTAATCTGCCATTTCAGGAGCTTTTGCATATTACCAACAAATTCTGATTTGCCAAGTTGCCTAGCTCCCTAATGATTTAAATATAATTCGATATGTCAAAGGTTCTCGAAATACAGCCTGCGGTCATAACGACTTTTGCTCTGTCCGACTTAATGA
>SAMEA104315422__coassemble_183_pt1 | contig 38099 bp, 30 predicted proteins | sample SAMEA104315422__metabat2_low_PE_041 | metagenome-assembled genome bin SAMEA104315422 (sample SAMEA104315422) | gut metagenome | biome: Monkey gut; feature: monkey-associated habitat; material: faeces | place: China | collected 2013
ATTAAGTCGGACAGAGCAAAAGTCGTTATGACCGCAGGCTGTATTTCGAGAATCCTTGACATATCGAATTATATTTATATCCCTAGGGAGATGGGCAACTCGACAAATCAGAATAAATCCGCAAACCACAATGAGCCCCTGCGGAGGGGCAGGAGCTCACTGTCTATACAATCAGGTGGGGTTATAAGGTTTACGAACTTTCCCCTAAGGGAAACAAGGATCATTAGAAGTGGAAATCAACCTGAGTGCGGAACAATCTACGATCGAATGGATTGGAACCTGCATAATCACACTTCTGCTGGCTGTAGAGAGTCTCCCACTCTACATTCTTTACAGGCACATACTTAACGCCTACAATCCAGCCCTTGGAACCGAATGGAGTAGAACCCCACTCATCATCACCGGCAATCTGACCATTCTCACCATACTTGAAGTAACGGGCATAGAGGCCAAAGGAACCTGGATCATTCAAGTCAGTCCCCTTGTAGTTGATACGGGTAGCAATAGACTTGTTCTCATCATCTGCATTGGTCTGAATATAATCATTCAAGAGGCGTACATTCTTGGCCACATCAATACCAGTAGACAAAACGAAGGCCTTATCACGAGGAACAGTAACAGACTTATATTCTGGTACGATATCAGTAATTGCACCAGCAGCATTCTTAATGAAATTATAACCTGTGATTTCATCAGTGCTATAGGTATGTCCCTTGCTCATATCGCTCTTTACATAGTTCAGATTGATATCTACGCAATGACCTACAGAACCCCAAGTACCAATACCGTAGATGGACTCCTTGTCGCCAGTACCAGTACCGGAAGCATAGATTGCGCTAGCGGTCAAGCCAGTGCCCTTAATAGGAATACCTGCCTGAATACCATCGGTTTCAGTACCCAGCAGAACATTCTGGAAGCCCAAGCCTCTCCATGCACGACCAATGTTTACCCAACCACCGTTGGCAAAATTACCTTCTACCCAAACGCGCTTGATGTTACCATCATGGCCGGACCAGGTCTTCTGAGAATACTTGCTAAAACCAGTGTTGTAGCTGCCATCGTCACTATAGCGATGATGAGTCTCAACCTGAGTCTTTACTGTCCAGTTGTCATTTACCTTGTAATCAGCCCGCAAATCCAAATAGGTACGGTCGTTACTGCGGTCTACACCTTTGGTATCCTTGTCATCATGGTCATACTGAGCACGCATGAAACCATAGAAGTTAAGCTTGCCAACCTTATCCTTCAGATCAGCAACATCATCCTTAATGGTCTTAAGCTCGCTGTCATACTCAGACTGCATCTTCTCAATCAGAGCACGGTCAGCAATATTAGCCTGTTCCAGCTTATCAGTAGCTCTAGCCACGATAACAGCCATCTCATAACGGCTGATAGCACGGTCACCAGCATAAGTACCATCAGGCATTCCCTCAATAATGCCATCCTTAACCAACTGATTTACAGCCTCATAGCTCCAATGGTCCTTTGGTACATCTGCCAGGCTACCCTCAGCTGCCATTGCAGTGCCACCCATAACAGCGGTTAATGCCATAGCAGCAGCCAGACTTGCTAACTTCTTTTTCATAATAGAAACTCCTCCCACAATTCTCTCATTTTCTCCAAAAAATTTACCCAGTCCCCCCCGCAGCCCTCATTCACACATATGAGGACTGCTAATTGGGCGCAATAAACTACTGCGGGGTGTAATGCGATGTAGGGTACAGCAGTATATTGCAGTGTCATTTATCTTAATACTTTAGAGGGGCTTGGTAATAGACCATCTCAGTCAGCACTTGCCAACCGGCAGTCTTTTATAATCTGCCATAAGTTTTGACAGATTTATATATCTCCGCAGCCAGTTCCGGGGTAAGAGCCTTGGCATCGACTCTCCACCGCCAATTCTGTCCTACGGTAGATGGCTTATTAGTTCTGGCACTGTTATCCAGTCCCAGATAATCCTGCAACGGAATGATGCAGGTTGCAGCTACGCTGGCCATAGCAGTATTAATCATAGGCTTGTGCAGCTCCTGCAAAGGAGTCTTTGGTGCATAGAGATAATCTCTTACCATCTCCATTTCCACCGGACTAATACTCTTAAACCAGCCCTGCAGGGTTTCGTTATCATGGGTGCCTGTATAAACCACGCAATTATTATTGTAATTATGTGGCAGATAATCAGCTGCCGCACCAGTATCACGGGCATCAAAGGCAAATTCCAGCACCTTCATATTAGGGAAGCCGCTTTCCTTTACCAGCTGACGAACAGAATCTGTCATAAAGCCCAGGTCCTCAGCAATAACCCGCCTATCTCCCAGACAATACTTCATGCATTTGAACAAATCAATGCCTGGGCCCTTTTCCCAATGACCATTAACGGCATCCTTGGCACCATATGGAATACTGTAGTATTCATCAAAACCACGGAAGTGGTCGATACGCAGCACATCATACATATTGAAAGCATACCAGAGACGGCTCATCCACCAGTCAAAGCTAGTGCTTCTATGATAATCCCAATTGTAAAGTGGATTACCCCATAGCTGGCCTGTAGCAGAAAAGCCATCTGGAGGACAGCCAGCTACAGCCAAAGGCTCACACTTCTCATTCAGCTGGAACAGCTCTGGATGGGACCAGGTATCGGCACTATCCATAGCTACATAGATAGGAATATCACCAATGATTTCCACACCCTTGCTGTTGGCATAGGCTTTCAGCTCCTGCCACTGTCTAGCAAAGAGATACTGCATGAACATCTGGAATTCAATATCAAAATACAGTTCCTTGCGATAGTAGTCCATGGAATAGCCCCAGCGGAGACGAATATCCTCTGGCCATTCATTCCAGCACTTGCCCTCAAATCTGTCCTTCAAGGCCATGAAGAGAGCATAGTCTTCCAGCCACCAGCCATTGTCAGCTAAATACTGCTGGAAATCCTGCTTCTCACTGATGTGGCTCTTCTCATAGGCCTTGCGCAAAAGCTTGTAACGGCCTTTGTACAGCTTGGCATAGTCAATATCATCAGCCTTTTTGCCCATGTCCACAGCCTTAATTTCCTTTTCAGTCAAAAGGCCTGCTTCCACCAGCTTGTCCAGGCTAATGAAATATGGATTTCCTGCAAAGGTAGAAAAGGACTGATAAGGTGAATCACCATAGCTGGTAGGCACCAAAGGCAGAATCTGCCAGTAATGCTGTCCAGCCGTCTGGAGCCAGTCTACAAACTTGTAGGCTGCCTCATCAAAACAGCCAATACCGTAACGGGATGGCAAGCTGCTGATTGGCAGCAATATTCCTGCTTTTCTCTTCATCATTTTCAGTCCTCCACATCTATTAGCAGTCCGAAATGGTCCGAAACCACCGGCTCATTATTTCCATCAAAACAGGTTCTACTGGAATGAACCTTTACCATCTCACTGCACCAGATATGGTCAATCCGCATGCCCTCCAGCATGTTCTCCTGACTAAGCTTATCTCGCCAGCCATCAATAACACCTCGTACAGTGTTGCCGGCATCCTTCTTCTCTGCTAGAAGATAAGTATCCTGCCAGCCGCTTTCTTTTATCAAATCATAGCCCTCGTGCTTTACTTGCGCTGGGCTGTTAAAATCACCCATCAAGAAGATTTTTCCCTGATGATTTTTTTCTTTTACAGCAGTCTGCAGCTTTTCCCACTGATTGCCAAAAGGTTCTTCCTCATCATTCCACCAGCCCATATGAATGGTATAAAACCAATCCTCTGTGCCAGCAGGCCGAATCCCCAAAGCATAACGGGTGCGCCAATTGCTATAATCACCGTCACTGCTTAACAAAACCACATTGGTTTCTGCAATAGGCTTGCGACAAAAAACTGCCATACCTTCATCATACATGCTATAACCCAGCTTCATTGGCAGCCAGGTCCAATTATATTCAATACCTGCCTTGCGGAGGGCCTCTGCTGCCTTGGCAGCATGATTATCTGCCTTAAGCTGTCGCGGCTCCTGATTGTTATAGGTACGATTCAGCTGTAATACTGCCGTTGCCTGAGGAGCATCAGCTGTCTGATTAACCTCCTGCATGGCAATAATATCTGGTTGTAATTGAGCTACTGCCTTCACAAAGCTTTCCATTTTGCCTATGTAGTTTTCTTCCAAAATACTATGTGTATTTATTGTCATTAATTTCATTTTATATACCTCATAGAAAATACTAGCACGGGCTTATCGGGCTATAACAAAGTTGATTAAGTATATTTTACTCCCTATCTAAGGAGTGATATTACTATGGCAGGAATTGGGACCTGCCACAGTATTATCATTGTGCTAGATATGGAGAAGGGGTTATCAAAGAATATCGTTAATATCAGACTTCAGTACATCAGCCTTTGGACCATATACTGCCTGAATACCATTGCCCTTAACAAAGAGGCTCTGAGCACCCTCTGCCTTCCAGGCCTTCAGATCTGCTACCTTGCTGCCATCCTTAACAGTTACACGGAGGCGGGTAAAGCAGGAATCTACCAATTCAATGTTTTCACGGCCACCCAGCAGAGCAATAATGCGCTCAGCCTGGCTGTTAGTATCGCCCTTCTTGCCGGAGGACTTGCCATCTTCTTCATCAGACTCGCTGTCGCTGTAGTTGCCCAGGCGACCTGGAGTAGCAAACTGGAACTTGCCAATAGCATAGTAAGCCACAACATAACCAATAATAGCGAAAGCTACACAGGTAATAATAAAGTTTACAACATCACCCATGAGGCCTGCATTGCTAACCATTGGCAGACGGGAGATAAACTCCAGATTACCAAAGGAATGCAGTCTCAAATGAATCACACCGGCCATAGCGAAAGCACAGCCCTGAATCAAAGCGTAAACAACATACAAAGGCATAGCACAGAACATGAACATGAACTCGATAGGCTCGGTAACACCAGTCAGGAAAGTTGCCAGCGCAGTGGAAATGAACATGGACTTGTAGAGGTGACGCTTGTCAGCATCTACACGACGATACATAGCATAAGCAAAACCCATCAGCAGGCCAGTTGCACCAATCATCTGACCAACCTTGAAGCGGGCAGGAGTAACAGTTGCCAGCAGCTGATTGTAAGAAGCGGTATCGCCAGCCTTAACGAAGTTAATCAAGTCATTAACCCAAGCCAACCACAGTGGATCCTGACCATATACGGTAGTACCAGCACCCAGGCCAGTCTGAACTACATAGGTGCCACCCAGAGCGGTGTAGTTAACAGGAATAGTAATCATATGATGCAGACCGAATGGCAGCAACAGACGCTCCAGAGTACCATAGATAAATGGTGCCAGCAGAGGAGCAGTATCAGCAGAGTTAGCAATCCACACACCGAAGTTGTTGATAGCACCCTGAATTACAGGCCAGATCAAAGCCATAATGATGGAAATAACAGCGGAATAAGCAATTACTACCATTGGTACGAAACGCTTACCATTGAAGAATGCCAGTACATCAGGCAGCTTGCGGAAATTGTAGTACTTGTTATAAGCAGCAGCACCAACAAAACCAGAGATGATACCGATGAACACACCCATGTTCAAAGCAGGTGCACCCAATACGCTAACAAAGTAATTCTTTACCAGCAGTTCCTGACCAAAGAGGGAATATACCACAGCGTCAGGATTGCCCAGCATATCGCCAGTAACACCGAAGATGTTGCCGGTAATGCGGTTAATAAGACAGAAAGCGATAATAGCTGCAAAAGCACCGCCGGCTCTTTCCTTGGCCCAGGAACCACCAATGGCAATCGCGAAGAGAATGTGCAGATTACCAATCAGGGCCCAGCCCATATTCTCTAATACACAACCCAGAGTTACCAATGCGCTGATGTCTACACACCAGAGCTGTAAAACCTTGCCGATGGACAAAGCCAAACCTGCGGCAGGCATAACAGCAATAACTGTCAGCAATACTTTACCCAAGTTCTGCAACAGGTCAAAATTTATAAGACCGCTCTTCTTAGCTGGCTCTGGCGCCTGCTTTGTCTCTTCCTTGGCCACTTCCTTCTCCTCCACCTTAGACTCAATAGTATAAATCAGAGTTTGGCCAGCCTTGGCTTCTCCCTCTGTAGCAGGAATGTTCAGCTTTCCTGCTTCGGCATTACAGAACAGCACTGGAGTGGTAGCTGCAATGTTTTTCTCTTTCAAATAATCGAGATCCACAGTTGCAATCAAATCGCCAGCCTTTACCTGAGTGCCTTCCTTTACCTTGATATCAAAAGGCTTTCCCTTCAGAGAAACTGTTTCCAAGCCCACATGCAGCAGCAGCTCAGCCCCCTCGGCTGTCTGGAAGCCAAATGCATGGCGGGACTCTGCAATGGTAACCAAAGTACCTGTTACAGGACTGTAGATATTACCATCTGATGGTATAATCGCAATACCATCACCAAGAATCTTATCGGAAAATACTGGATCCGGAACCTCGCTAAGAGGGATTACCCGTCCGGTCATTGGTGCGTACACCGATGTAAGAACCGATTTTGACATTTTTCTTTTTCCTCCCCTTATTACAGTTATCATGATACTACTTCTATAATATCTCATGAAATATTTCTGAAACATTTTTCCTTCACCCTAGAATGTGTTTCTGAAATACTGTAACTATATTAAACCATATTTCATGAAATAATGCAACACTTTTTTCTGCTAACTTGACTTTTTTTTCTAAATAAGGTAAATTTAAAATATGAAAAATCCTGTTATATATAATGAAGCAAAATGAGATTTAAATTTGTCTGCAATCGAGTTGAACACTATTCAAATTTATGAAATATCATTTTCCCTCTGTGCAAAAATACAAAATATAGGGTGTAAACACAGCTGTAACCGTGTGCAACAAGCTTGTATGAGCATTGATTTTGCTCCAAACCATAAGAAAGGGAGTAGTTTTATGGCAGTAACTATTAGAGATGTGGCTGCACTAGCAGGGGTTTCTCCTGCTACCGTATCCAGAACCTGCAACAACAATCCAGCTATCAGCGCCGAAACCAGAGAAAAGGTCTGGCAGGCCATTGCCACTTTAGGCTATAAAGTTTCCGCAACAAGCAATGCAACAAATGTAAATAACGAAAAAAATTCTTTTTCTATCCACAATAAATTACCTCGTAATATTGGTATTATTATGAAACCCCAGGACAAAAAGGGCTATGACAATCCCTTTGTCACCCGCTGTATTCGTGGTATTTGTCAGGCTGCTATGGAGCAGCACTACTCCACCATGATTATTTCTGGAGAAAGCTACCAGGAAATGCTGGCTTGTATTCAGGAGCTGGTGCAGCTCCAAAGGATTCAGGGCTTTGTGTTCCTGTATTCCGCTTTGGATGATCCTTTGATTAATTATATGCACCAATACCGTATTCCCTTTGTGGTTATTGGCAAGGCCAGTGCCTATGTAAATGATACGGTTTATGTAGATAATGATAATCTGGTGGCTGGTCAGGATGCAGCCAATTATCTGATTGAAATGGGCCACAAAAAGATAGCCTTTGTCTGTGACAATATTTCTCAGATTTTTGCCTATGAACGCAATGCGGGCTTCCGGCTATCCATGATGCAGCACAATCTGGATACTCCTGACAATTACCTGATTTGTGGTATTACCATGCCTTTGGACAAAAACAGCAGTCTGGCTCGTCTTTTGCTAAGCGATAATCGACCTACTGCCCTGCTGATTGTTGACGATACTGTGGCTTTGGCCACTTTGCAGCTTTGCCATGAGCTGAATATCAAGGTGCCAGAGGAATTGTCCATTCTAACCTTTAACAATTCTGTTATGGTCAAGCTTTCCACCCCGGCTCTTAGCACCATTGATGTTAATTCCAGACAGCTGGGCATGGAGGCTGGCTCTCAGCTAATTGACATGGTTGAAAATCCTGGTATGAGTGCCACAAAAATCATTGTGCCTCATTATATAGTAAAAAGGGACAGCTGCCTCCCTCCTCAGCAGAATAGCTGACAAACCAGTCCCATCAATTTTATTCTATAAAAAAACACCATGAGCTAGATAACAAGCCTATTATATGGCCTTGTTACAGTTCATGGTATTTTTTGTTAGGAAAGCTACTCAGCCTCTGATTTTTTTCTTTGCTGGTGCCAGGATGCGGGCACTATTCAATACTACAGCCAAGGTCGCTGTGTTGTGAATAACTGCCGCCCAAAGTGGCGTGATTACCCCTAGGGCACCCATAAGCATGGCAGCAGAGTTTACAGTAATGGTAGCCATAAAATTCTGATGAATCAAATCCATAGTTCTTCGTCCTAACTGCTGAGCTTCTATTAACCGGCTAGGATCCTCAGAGCGAATGGTTACGGCAGAGGATTCAGCAGCCAAATCTGTCTGACGGCTGCCCAAAGTAACCCCTACATGGGCAAAGGCCAAAGCTGGTGCATCGTTAATGCCATCGCCAACCATCATAACAGTGCCCCGCTTTTTCAGCTTCATCACATAGTTGGCCTTATCCTCTGGCAATACCTCTGCATGATAGGAATCAATATCCATTTCCTGAGCTACCTTGGCAGCTACAGCCTTGGAATCTCCTGTCAACATCACAATTTCATCCACACCATGACGGCGCATCTGATTCAAAGTCTTTTTCATCAACGGACGAATTGGATCCTTGATGCCGATGACACCCATAAGCTGACCATTGCAGGCTACATAGATATAGCCCATGGTCAAATCCTCCAATGTGAACTTATCTATACCGGCAACGCCGCTTTCCGTCATAAACTTGGCACTGCCTACCAGCACCTCTCCCCCCTGATAATCCTCAAAGGCAGGTACAGTGGCACTCATGCCACGAGCTACCACAGTTTTAGAGGTTTTGTGCTGAGGCACAGTCCATTCATGCTCCTTCACATATTTGTGAATAGCTACAGCCAAAGGATGAACAGAATGCTGTTCCGCTGAGGCAGCCAAAAGCAACATTTCCTTTTCTTCCACCTCTGGCGCAGTGTAAATCCTGGCTACTTGTGGCACACCTACAGTAATAGTACCGGTTTTGTCCAAAACCACGGTATCAGTTTCTGCCAGGGCTTCAATATAGTTGCCGCCCTTAACCAGAATACCCTTCTTGGCAGCAGCACCAATAGATGCCGAAATAGCGGTAGCGGTAGACAGCTTCAAGCCACAGGAGAAATCAATAAAGAGAAGATTCAACACCCTCTGCCAATCTCTAGTGGCACCATAAACAATGGCAGCTCCCAGGAAGGAAATAGGCACCAGCAGATTGGCCATACTATCCGCAAAATTCTGTACAGGAGCTCGACGAGTCTGAGCTTCCTCTACCAAATGCACAATATGGGCCAAGGAAGTGTCCTTGCCTACCTTTTCTACTAAAATCTGTAATTCGCCAGCTTCAACCACACTGCCAGCATATACGGACAGTCCCTTACGCTTCATAGCTGGAGCAGATTCGCCAGTAATAGAGGCCTGATTTACGGCAGCAGTTCCTTCCAGTACACGGCCATCAATACAGATTTTTTCACCAGTATGGGAGGCAATAATATCTCCCACCTTCAGCTCCTGGACAGGAACTTTGCGCTCTACGCCATTTTCCACCAGCCATACATAAGGCTGATTCAAATCCAACAGACCAGAAATATTGCTTCTGGCCTTTTCTGCGGCGTAGCTGGTAAGCATTTCTGCACCGTTGGAAAGAGCCAGCAAGCTCAGGCTTGATTCAGGCTTGCCTGCCAGTACAGAGGCAATAACCGCGGTAGCCGTCAGTGTATCGGCATTGGGGCGGTTGTCCCGTACCAGCCCGGTAACACCATTTTTTATAAAATTGCGGGCAATGTAAAGTATCATCAAACTCCGCAGTACCTTACAGCTGACAAAGGCCGCTGGAGATACCTTTTTGAGAATCTGCATGGCCGCAAAACTGCCTACGGAAATAATGGCTTCCCGACGATAATCTGCCATATCCATAGTCTCCTCCTGAGAGGGACCGCTGGCCTTGCAGGCTGATTTTACCATGGTCTGTATCTGCATAGCAGGCAGAGGGCCACGATACCAGATGGTAACAAAATTATTATTTACTGCCACAGATACCACAGAAGACAGGGCACGAAGCCTTGCTCCCAACATACGTCCTTCCTGCACGGAAAGACGAGCCTGCAATGGTACACGACAGCTTTTAAAGGATTTCATCATCCTCGCCATCCCTTCATTAGATGCAATGCCCACCAGATCATGGATGGGCCTGTTGGACGCTGGCCTAAAATCAGGCATTTCCTAATACCTCTAATCAGAAAGACCAGAGAAATCAAAGCGGAAATATCAAAGCTATTGCCGGTAATACTGCGTACCTGCTTGTTTAGGAAGGAACCAGTGGAACTCCAGCTTTTAGCATAGGAAGTAGGTTCCTTAAAAGTAGGATTGTCCTCTGCCTCCACCACAATCATACGCTGACGGAGCTTTTCCATGAAATTATTCATGGCAACCTCATTTTCCTCAGATGGATAAAACTCTATCAGCAAACTGCCAGTAGTAGGATTAGCCTTTACCTCCAAGACTATTTCCAAACGAGCCAGCTGCTGCTCCAAAAGCTTTGCCAAAGGGCCATTATCCACCAGAGCGGCCATACGATAGCGGCGACGGCCAGCCAGACTGCTAACCAAAGCAAATTCAGGCACAGAAGCTGGCTTTAACTCTACAGGAGCATTTTGTCTGCCAACAGCGTAATTAGCCTGACCGCTAAAGCCTCTCCTTGCCTTTTTGCCGGCAATCATATCATGAATGGTTGTGCCTATGGAGGCTCCCATCATAATTCCGGAAACAAACGACATAGAATTACCTCCTTACATGGGTTTTGATATATTCTTCTACCTTAGTCAGCTCCTTGTTGGTATGAAGAAGCTGAGGGGGATATTTTATCAGAATGGAGCCAGTTACTTCATTTACCTCTACTTCGCTAAGCTCCTTGTAGCTTCTTAGATAATCCTTGACCTTGCGGCAGTTGGCAGGATTGCCTATCAGCTGCTTGCTATACAAACGCACCCGCCCAGGGAGATAAGAAGCTACCTCTACGGTACGGATAAACATATCTATTTTATTTTTAGGGATATTCACAAAATCCATGATTCCCATTTTTTCACGCCCTTTATAACCTGATGTCAAAAAGGGACTGCTCTATCAAAGAACAGCCCCCCTGCTTGGAATTACTCAGCCTTGGCAGCTTCCTGAGCTGCAATCAAATCTTCCAGCTCTTCCTTCTGACGCTGAAGCTCAGCCAATGGAACCTGACCTGCTGGAGCTGCCTGGATAGCATTCATCTGCTGCTCACGCTCCTGCATGAAGCGATAACCGAATACACCGGCAACAGCACCTACAGCCAGACCAATCCAAAAATCTGTCTTCTGAAACATAACAATTCCTCCTAATAATAACTCTTGGGTTTCCAACTACAACCCACATTTTACTACATTATAAAATACTTGTAAAATCATCAAAAACTTAATTTTATAAGTATTTTGTATACTTTTTCCTAATTAACCACAATAGTTGCTATGTTTAAGACTAATTCTATAATGAGTTTGATTATCAACACCTTTTATTGTTAATAAGAATGAATCTCAATATTAATCTCATTTTCTTTCAATAGTAAAAGCAGGCAAAAAAATACCCCTGCCTAAGATTCAACAAAGCAATTTAGGACATCATACTTTGTCTAATCATAGCAGGGATGTATTTTTAAATAATTTTTGTTGTCCAGCCTTCGATATTCCAAATGCTGTCTACCCAGTCCTCATAGAAATCCGGTTCATGGGATACCAGTAATATGGAGCCTTTGTATTCCTTCAAGGCTCGCTTCAATTCTGCCTTGGCCTCCACATCCAGATGATTGGTAGGCTCATCCAGCACCAGCAGATTCACTGGCTTCTGCATAATCTTACAAAGTCTTACCTTGGCTGCCTCGCCACCTGACAATACCATCATTTTGCTGGTAATATGCTCATTGGTAAGACCGCAGGCCGCTAAGGCAGAGCGCACTTCAAATTCAGTCATACCGGGATATTCCTGCCAGATTTCCTCAATGGCGGTATTATCATTGCCACGGTTGGATTCCTGCTCAAAATATCCAGGAGAAACAAATTCTCCCAGCTCTATATGACCAGCGATAGGCTTTATCTGGCCTAGCAGGGTTTTCAGCAGGGTTGTTTTACCTAAACCGTTAACCCCACGGAGAGCCACCTTTTTGCCCCGCTCCAACTGAATGTCTACAGGATTGGTCAAAGGAGTATCATAGCCTAGTACCAATCGCTTGGCTTCAATTACAAAACGGCTAGGGGTTCTATCCATCTGGAAATTAAAATGAGGTTTTGGCTTTTCCGTGCGCTTTTCCAATAGCTCCATTTTGTCCAAACGCTTCTGACGGGAATTGGCCATGCCTCTGGTGGCAACTCTGGCCTTGTTCCGCTGGATAAAGTCCTTCTCCTTGGCAATCTCCGCCTGCTGCCGCTCATAGGCTGCATCTTCTTGCCGGCGCTTGATAGCATACATTTCCTGGAATTTCTCATAGCTGCCAGTATATCTAGTAAGGGTAGCATTTTCCACATGATAGATAACATTGGTAACAGCATTCAAGAAAGGCACATCATGGGATACCAAGATAAAGGCATTCTCATAACCCTGCAAATAGGTTTTTAGCCATTCAATATGCTCCACATCCAGGAAGTTTGTTGGCTCGTCCAAAATCAATATATCCGGACTTTGCAGCAACAGCTTGGTCAACAGTACCTTGGTGCGCTGTCCACCAGAAAGAGCATCTACCGGCTTGTCCAGACCAATATCCCGCAGGCCCAGGCCTCCAGCTACCTCCTCGATTTTGCTGTCCAAGGTATAGAAGCTGTGGGCCTCCAAAATATCCTGAATATCTCCCACATCAGCCATCATTTTGTCCATTTCCTCTGGGGTAGCCTCAGCCATTTTGTCATAGGCCGCCAGCATTTCCTGCTCCAGCTTGTACATTTCATCAAAGGCTGTTTTCAGCACATCACGAATGGTCATCCCAGGCTTAAGAACAGCATGCTGATCCAAATAACCAGTGGTTACTCGCTTGGCCCATTCTACCTTGCCCTCGTCTGGTGTCATCTGCCCAGTAATAATAGACAAAAAAGTGGATTTACCCTCTCCATTAGCACCAATCAGAGCAATATGCTCTCCCTTTAGCAACCGAAAAGAAGCATCCTCAAAAATAGTCCGCCCACCAAAGCCATGAGACATATGCTCAACATTCAAAATACTCAAATACAAAACCCTTTCTATTATTTAATAGATGTTTTCTCAAACCTAGATGTTTAATTATAACATAAAAATCACAGAAACCAATAGCCCCCGTGGAAAACCACGGGGAGCTTTTAACAACATCCCGCTACCTATAGAGGTGGGGGACATCGGACACCTCGTTATATTTCCTGCCGGCGGACTAATTCGCCAAAGAGCTGGCAGCTTTGCCGCAATTCCTCAAAGGTCCCTTGGGCCACAATGGCACCTTTGTCTAAAACTACAATTTTATCTGCCTTACGAATGGTACTCAGCCGATGGGCCACCACAATCCGTGTGGCAGATAATCTTTCCATAGTGCGGGAAACAATTCCCTGGGTTACATTATCCATAGATCGGGTAGCCTCGTCAAAAATAAGTATTTTGGCCTTGCCTACCAAGGAGCGGGCCACCAGAATACGCTGTTTCTGTCCCCCAGATATATTCGTACCATTTTCACTAATTGTAGTGTGCATACCCATAGGCATATGGCGGATATCCTCTGCTAGGCCTACCATTTCTGCCGCCTGCCAGGCATCATCTATGGTAAGTGGCAAGGAGCCAATAATATTGTTGAGAATATTTCCTGCCATAATCCGGCCCTGCTGCATAACAACTCCCATCTGCCGTCTTACCGAGGCCACATCCAGACTATTCAAATCCTGCCCATCATACTGCACCAACCCTCGTTCTGGCCGCTCTAGTCCCAGCAAGATGCGCACCAAGGTGGATTTGCCGCATCCTGAACTACCTACCAGCGCCACAAAAGAACCTGGCTCAATATGAAGATTTATCTGTTTCAATGCTAGAGGCAAATCTGGCTTGTAACGAAAAGACACATCTGTTAAATCTATTTCTCCCTTAAGCTCACCAGCAGAGGGCTTCCGAAAACCATTTTCGTCCGGAGCCTGCAATACAGGACGAATCAGCTCCAAATCCGTCATCATATCCATAATACTGCTGCAGCTGCTCATAAATCCCGCCGCTGCTGCCCCAAAACCACCCATAGCTGCATAGAAGCTAAGGAAATCTGCCTGATTCATCAAGGCTTCCCGATTTTTCACCGCATCATCAAAGATAGTCATAATCAAATAGAAAACAAAGAAATTCAGCACCATAGGCTGGGCTATATTCACCAGATTCAAGAAATTCTGCAGCCAGGCAATCTTTCGTTTCCACTGCCACTCCTGAGCAAACCTTTCACTCCACATATAGAAGGCTCTAGTTTCAGCACCTCCCAAGCGAAATTTATTCAGTCCGTCTATAATCTGCACCAATATACCTGATACCCCGGCAGCAGCCACTACCTGCCGTCTTTGATATTTTCGCAGCCAGTAGGAAAGCCCGAAGGAAATCAAGCCAAAAACCAGCCAAATAAAACAGCTCAAAAGGGCCAGCTTGGGGCTGTACCAAAACATAAGCACAACATTAAAGACACCGAAAATGCCATTTAGAACACCATTGGTAATAACACTGGAAAATTTGGTAGATATACTGGCTATGCCCTGCATCCTTGCAGTCAACACACCTACATTGTATTGGCGAAAGAAATCTATAGGCAACCCTAACAGCTTAATCCAAAGAGCCGGCTCTGCCGCCCAGCGAATGTGATATTTCATTCTAATTAAGCAAATACTCCGCATAAGGGTAATCACGCTGGCAGCCATAGCCGTTACCAGCATAACCTGAATAACCATTACCAAGGCCTGACGATCATAGGAGGGAATAATATCATTAAATACAGTCTGGGTAATCAATGGTGTAGCCAAGGGCAACAAACCAAGCAAAATACAGCAAAATGCCAAAATTTCATAGTCCTGTGCCCAGCAGATACCAGCTGCCCAGCGAAACCATTGCCATAGGGAATCCACATTATCCGGCATCTGACGGAAAAAGCAATAAGCCTCCTCCCCTATATGGCTGGCAATTTCCGCCGTTACCTTGTAGCGCCTACCCTGATTAATATCATATATTTCATAGGCTTCAGTACTTACTGGCAAACAGGCCATAGGAACACCATCCATAAAAACCAGCAAAGTGCCCTGATCAGACTTTTCCCAATCCGGCTCTAAAGTCACCCGACGGCCGAACAATTCCGTGTTATTCAAAATATAATCTATGATTTTTCTATCATCATCGTCTTTTTTAAAACGTTCCTGATAGGCAACTATCCTCTGCCTCTTGATGCCCATATGCTGTGCCACAAACTTCAGTGCTGTAATCACAGGCCTTTCTCCGGCAATATCTGTATCTACACAGTCATCCCAACTACTGAGAAGTGTCTGCAACAGACCGTTGTAGGCACTGCGGCGCAGCGCCTTCCGTCTAACCTGCTTGTGAGACAGTCGCTGATCGTAGAGCTTTTGCTGAGCTAGAAGCTCTGCTTCATATTTTTCATAGGCTGCCCCAGGATTTGCCAAGGCCACAACATACATTCCTGCCACCATTTCCTCATAGGATAGCTGCTCTAGAACTACTTCCTCCACCGCAATCACCAAAAGGCCCATGCCCTCCCTGGCTCCACCACAGGGCACAGTCTGTCCCTTAGAGAGAGACAGCAAAAAACTGCGGGAAATATCCGTATCATCCTTTTTCTTGACTATATATAATTCCGCCTGTCCAGATAATATACCAATGTATCTATCCTCCCCGCCAGGCACCCAGTACCATTGGCCAGGCTTGAGCATTTCCTGCATTCTGCCACCTCCTATTGCTCCATAAGCAATTTCTTATAATGTCCATCCTTGGCCATTAGACTATCGTGATTGCCTCGCTCCACCACCCGGCCGTTACTCAGAACAATAATCTCATCACAATCTCTAATGGTAGACAAGCGATGAGCCACAATCAGACAGCTACAGCCCCGACGACGAATATTGTCCATAATCTTCTTTTCTGTAACCGCATCTAATTCTGCTGTAGCTTCATCAAAGATCAAGAAACTGGGATTGGTAGCCAAGGCTCTGGCAATTTCCAGACGCTGGCGCTGTCCACCGCTAAAATTAGCTCCTCCCTCTGCTACCATAAAATCATAGCCGCCTCGCAAAACAGCAATTTCCTCGTGAATACAGGCATCCTTAGCTGCCTGTATAATTTCCTGCCGACTGATATTTGCATCAAAGAGGGAGATATTTTCTGCTACAGTTCCTTCCAGCAATACAGGATTCTGTTCCACCACCGATATGGAATTGGCTAGAATATCCTGATTTATCTCTCCCAAAGGTATGCCGTCATAATATATCTCCCCCAACCAAGGCTGGCACAGACCGCTAACCAGCTTGGCTGTTGTAGATTTGCCACTGCCAGATTTACCTACAATGGCTAAACGGCGTCCAGGCTTAATCTCAAAATTCAACCTTTTAATCAATGGCTTCCCTACTCTGCCATAAGCGTAGCTTACATTGCGCATTTCCACATGGCCTTTCAAACGGCTAGGCATAGATGTATCTAGTTTTTTCTCCGGCAAGGCAGTATATCTGCTAATATCCTCCAATTTCAAAATCTGAGCTTCCGTCTGCTGAATGTTTTGCAGCATGGCAGCAATTTTTCCTACCGGTTGCTGAAAATTGGACATAAGGTTCTGAAAGGCTACAAAGATACCTACCGTCATAACTCCGTCCATAATCTCAAATCCCCCCAGCATCATAATAAGGGCACTGTTGACACCCGCCAGCACACTGGGGATAAAGGACACAAATTGGGCAATATATTCCTGATGCTGCAGCATATCCAGATAGCGGGCGTTTTTATTAACCCACTTAACAAAGAAATCATTTTCTATACCATTAGCCTTTAATGATTCTATAGAAGCAATGCCTACTGCCGCCAAGCCACTCATACGGCCTGCTTCCAGCTGAATTCTCATCTGTTGTTCCTTCAGCCATTGATAAACAAAATAAGTCAAAACCAGATTGCCACAGGTAAATACCACTCCGAAAGCAGTAAGCAGGGGATCATAAATCACCAACAGCACAAGGTACAGCATGGCTACCAGAAAATCCAAGGCAACCTGAGCAAAGGGACCTGTAACAAAGGTAGTGATTTCCTCCCCTAGACGAAGCCTAGATACAATATCTCCCGTAAACCGCTGCTGAAAGAAATCTATAGGCAGTCTCAAAACATGCTCAAAGAACCTGGAACACATACGAAGTGCCAAGGAACCTTGCCACCTAAGCAGACACCAACTGCGGAAGAAATGCAAGATCATTTGCAAAAACCAAGCAATTGCCATCCCCAGCATGATTTCAAACAGCCAGGGCCTGTGTTTCATGGTAAGCACATCATCCATAAAAACCTGGGTAATAATGGGCACATAAATATTCACAATGGACAGGCACAGTCCTAGACTCAACACAAAATAAAGGGCCTTTTTTTCCAGCAGCAATTCCTTCAGCAAAATACGCCAAGCTCCCGGAGGCCGCTGCTGCTTTTGAAAATTTTCTCCCGGTCGCAAGACCAAGGCTATACCGGTGTAGTTTTCCTCAAACTCCTGCCAATTTACCTTGCGATGCCCTCTAGCAGGATCATTAAGGTAAACCTGCTTTTTTACCTCATCATAGCCCTCAAAAACCAGAAAATGATTAAATCCCCAATGGAGAATTATGGGTGCTTTTTGCTTAACCAGTTCCTCCGGGGTATAAGTAAAGCCAGCACCTTGCAGACCTAAGCTTTCAGCTCCCATCAATACATAGGCTGCATTGCTGCCATTACGGGTTATATTGCAAATCTGCCGCAATTCATCCAAGGGCTTATAGCCTCCATAGTATCCTAGAACTATGCCTAGGGCAGCTGCACCACATTCACTGGCTTCCATCTGCAGCATCAATGGGGTGCGGATTATTTTCTTTTTCATATCAATCACTCCGTACCCACTGAGAAAGCTTGGCAAAGGCCTTTACCACAGGGGCCTCCCGTTTTACCACTGCACTGGCACTGCACACCATGCCTACCTGGACTTCCTCATCTCCCCCTAGGACATTATTCCACAAATAACCAGACTTGGATTCATCATCATCAATAAGCTCTACTTTGACTTCCACAACAGAACCTCCCAGCTTATTCACAACCATGGAAGCAAATTCCTTGTTGCCAGTCCAGTAATTTATTCGATCCGAGCCTACAGGCACCTGAGATACCCGTACTACCTTGCCCAGAAGTTTGCCCCGCTCAGCTTCCTCATCCCGGTATGGATTCAGCTCAATAATAGTGCCTGGCTTTATTCTGGCTCCATCAAAGGAGGAAACATAAACCATGGCAATAAGATTGCTAAAGGCATCATCCCGGCGAATATCAAAAATAGGGGTGCCTACACTAACCACATCCCCTTCATCAGCCCTGACATTTACCACTACCCCTGTATAGGGACTTCGCAGCTGGCCATCCGTATTCCGTCCCTTCTTCATAGAAGAAAGCTCTGCCACCTGCCGCTTCATTTCCGACTGGCTGGTGCTGTCTGCAGCCACCTCTAGCTGATACATCAGCTGTTGTTCTTCCTTGCCCTGTTCTATATAGGCCAGAATATCACCTTCCTGAACCCTGTCTCCCAGACTATAATTTTGTTGTACTATCCGGCCGCTGGCCATAGTGGAAACGGAATTGATTCCTTCCTTATCCAAAATAATGCCATAGCCTGCCACCTTATCGGCCATAATGCCAAAGAAAGACCAGATAAGAATGGAAAAGAGAACAATCATCACCGTAGCAAGGCCTACCCAGCCTAAGGATGGCACCACCCGAAACAATTTGTCATCTCCCTCTGGCTTTTTTAGCTTAGCTAGGGATTTTTCCTGAAACAGCTTTGTATTCATTATTAGTCCTCCATAGAAAGCTTTACCTGTTCTCCTTCCTGGATAAAGCTCCGAGTCGTAAGCAAAACTCTGTCTCCCTGCTGCAAACCATCGAGAATTTCTACATAATTTTCGTTTTTGATACCGCAGACTACCTGCCGTATCATTACCCGGTTGTTATCATCCAGAAGATATACACAATAATCCCCTTGGTTATCCTCAGCCTTTTTCACTGCCTCCCTAGGCACAGACAAAACCTTATGGGTAGCGGAAGAGTAAAGCTTTACCTTGTTATATGTGGTAGGCTCTAAATACTGTCCCCCGTTTTCCACTTCTCCATAAAGGGTATAGCTGGAGGCACCGCTATCTAAATCTGGTGTCAAGCGCAAATTCTTTATAGAAAAGACATTGTGAGCCTGTTCCTTAACATATTCCTTATCTAAAGGATATATACGATAGCTTAGCAGCTCATCAGGTATTTCCATGATTAGCTCCTTTGCTCCATGGTGCAGCAGCCTTTGTGCCTGCTCCAGGCTAAGACCAAATCTAACCTGTAAATTGTCGGTTTTGCCCAATAGGAGAATGGCTCTTCCTGGTGACAGATAAGTTCCTTCCTTGGTATAAATCCTAATCACTACCCCATCCTGAGGAGCTCTAACCACTAGTTTGTTCTGCTGCTCCATAAGGCCGGCTTTTTTTGTTTCCAGACTGGCAATATGATCCTGCATCGCATCCCTTTGGGCTACAGAGGTATCATACTCTGCCTGAGATACAGCCTCCTGGGTCAACAGCTGAGTATTTCTATTTACATTTAATTCCAGATTTCGGAGATTGATTCTTGCTTCGGAAATATCTGCCTCAGCTCCAGCTACACTGATTTCCAGATTCTTGTTTTCCACATAGCAAAGGATGTCCCCCGCCTTTACAATATCTCCATGCTTAACCAGCACATGAGTCACCGTGCCATCTATCTGGCTTTGCACATCCACTGACCAGGGCATGGAGGCTGCCATATTCACATTGTCTGCCATACTGTTGATTTCTCTATACTCTGCATAAGCGCCTTTAAGGGTATCATGATCCTCTGCCAGCTTTTGGGCAATATGTCGATTACTGATAACATTAATCATAATACCAAAAATAGTAAGCAGAACCACCACCAGAATAATAGCCACAAAAAAGAATTTCAGCTTTTTTTCGTGTTCCACGTCAGTCACCTATTTCGTATTTTTCCAATAAAATTCCTGCATTGTAAAACTCCTTTAGCCCCCGAATAACATTGGCTGGAGCGTAGCCTGCATCCATGAGATTGCTGATAATCTCATAGCCTGTCTGAGTGCCTGGCACCAGCTGCTTGTAAAGCCGCTGATGCAGGCCTGGCTGCTCTCCCTCCCCGTCCAGCAGGGAAATCTTAAACTTCTGCAGATTATGGCTGTAAGCTATGCCCTTGTCGATTAATTCAAATTGCAGAGTTGGCCGCAATCTAAGCACCTGATTATTATCCAATTCATCTGGCATATATGTTTTGAGCATAGCAGCAAATTTTTCCTGAAAATCCGCCATATCAGCAAAATAAGCCTTGGCTAGGATTCTTTCTCCTGTAGGTTCCTTAGCTGTAGAAAGACAGGGTGTTACCAAACGAAGGCTTTGCTCTGCCATATTAACTACAAAACCAGAAATACAGGAAATAGTACCTGCTTCCTCTTCCGTCACCTTATCCTGATAGCTGTATTCTCTAGCTCGCCCCGTCTTGGCAAAATGACAGGCCGGTGCTTCTGGAAACTGAGGCAAAAGTTCCACATATACCAATTCCTCTGGGGTAAAAGCGGCAAAAATCTTTTTGAGAATGTCCAGACTCAAAATAGAAAATCTATGAACATGCTTCTTTTGCCCCAGAACATGAGCCATAATCCTTCTTGTATTCTCTATATTACGGCCAGCAGCTGCAGTGGTAATCTGGGGTATCTGCCCATAAGCTTGCAGAAAATCATCGGAAAAACTAAGATAATCTTGATTGTCCAAAGGCTCACAAGCATAGTAGCAGGTACCGCTGCCTGCAGCAGCCTTGCCCAGTATTTCAGCGGTATATTTTAGAATTCCCTGCCAAAGTTCTCTGCAATCCTCATACCTAGCCACCTTCTGCAGTTTTTCTGCAGCAACGCCGCAGAATGGACAACCTACGGAACAGCCCTTGCTTAGTTCAAAAATCAAAGGTGTATGAATCAGGGAAAGGTTTCGAGTACCTAGTTCTCCCCAACAGCGGTTTACCTGTCGCTGCCGCCAGATAGCAAAAGCCTTATGTTTAGGCACACAAACCTGTTTTTGTAACTCCTCCCGTTGCTGAATTTTTTCCTTGACAAAAGCCTTATACCGCCTTACAGACAAAGGCCGTTCAGCTTCAGCCATAGCCAAATAAGCCTGGGCCGAAGCCTCATCCAGCAGATAGGCCATTTCCTCTGGATGCTCTATGGAAAGACCTGCTTCTGCCAAAGCTGCCTGGGGATTCTCAGTGAAGTGCTGCTGAAATCCCGGCACCATGGTACAATACTCCAGTAAACGCTTAATATGGGCTACCTCCTGTATATAGTCCTTGTCAGGCTGTTCTTCTCCGAAAAAATACTGTATTTCACCCATTTAATCTTCCTCCTCTATAGCCAGGGCCAGATACTCCCTGCCTATCTGCAAAAGCAGCCTATCTGACAGCAAGGCCTCTATAGACTTTGCAATATCTTCAGCCTCATAGCCCATATTTTGCAATTTGCCCAATAATTTACTTCCTTCTATAACCTGCTCTGTTTGTCGATAAACCTCTGCCGTAAGGCCCTGCAATGTATGAAACATTTTTGTACTGCAAGGGCGGAAATCCATAATTTCAATAGTGCCATCTGGACGGCAGGACATATCCAGCCGATCTGGATTCACCATAGATTCTTCCCACTTTCTTACCATATCTGCCAATTTTGCGTAAACCGGTCCCCGTCTAGCCACAGCCTCCTCTAGATAACGTACCTCGTCATCTACCTGTTGATATACATAGGCCACATCATTGATAAAATCCTGTCCCAAAGGATATACATATTGATAAGTATGGAGAGGTTCCAGTTGCAAACCGTATTCAGCTCTGTTTCTTTCATAAATACTGCTTTTATGGTAGGCAATATTAAAAAAAGCCTTGGGAGCTTCTAAATGGCTGATAAGAGGCAGAATTTCTACCATAGCTTCGTAATCCTCATTTTTTTCTCCGGGAAAACCACAAAGCAGATTCCAGGTAAACCATACTCGGCAGCGGCGATAATTCTTCATGGTTTCTATCTGCTTAATAGCTCGACAACCCTTATGCATCAAAGTTAGTACATGATCATTAAGGCTTTCAATACCAGGCTGAAAATAGCAAAAGCCAGCCTTGGCCAAGGCCCTTATTTCCTCTAGGGTAGCTGCTGACTTGATTTCTGTAAAATATTTGGCTGGAGGTACCTGAGCTTCCTTCATGGCTCTAGGCAATTCCTTCATATGCTGATAGCTAAGAATACTGTCTGTAAAAAACACATATTTAATACCATAGCGTTCCAATAAATATTTCATTTCTGCCACCAACCGCTGGGTAGATTTCTGGCGATAGACTATACCGCAGCCATTAAGACCGCAAAAGGTACATTGATGCTTTTGTCCCCACCAACAGCCTCTGGAACCTTCTATATGCAGTGCTGGATCCCCTGGAAATACCAAATTAAGCTGCTTCTGAGTAGACACATAATCATCATAATCAGGATAGGGAAGCTTGTCCAAATCCTTGGTTAAACGATGCACCGGCACATCAAAATCACTATATTTGTCAATAATGCCATAGGGCAGCTGCCTGCCATGAGGTCTTTCTCCCCCCAAAAGAGACTGACAAAAATCTGCCATAATTTCATCTGCTTCTCCCTGAAAGATATAATTAATTTCCGGGAAGGATTTTATCAGTGCTCTACCAGCTGTATCATAGCAATTGCAGCCTCCTACAAGAATTACTAATTCTGAAGAACGGCGGCGCAAAGCCTTAACCAAAGCAAACAGGGCATTATTTTGCTGAAACATGTTGCCTATAGCTACAATTTTGGGGCTGAAAGACATTATCCTCTCTGCTGTATCCTCAATAAAATTTATAGCTTCCTGCTGACATTCCAGCAATTCTTCTTTGTGGAGATATCTGCTTTCAGCAATAGGGGGATTAGCTAAAATATATTGATAATAATCGTCCCAATCTATGGATTTGTCAGGAAAGGCTGCTGGCTGAAAAACGCACTCTCCCATCATGGTAGCATAATGAGAACCAGTAATAATGGTGTATTTCTCTTTGCCTATCTGCTGATAAAAATGCATATTGGCATAGTCCACTACTGAACTTATACCTTGATTCTTCAACAATGCCTTAAATAGACTCAAGGCCATAGCAGGAAAATTAACCCATGCCATAGGTAGATAAACCAATACTACATCCCTTTGTTCTGCCATTCGTCTCACATCCCTCATATATACCTTGACAGTGATTTGTAGGAACTAATGCCTCTGGATTCAAAATCAAGGGGAACCGTTGCCTGACTATCCACGGCCAAAAACAGCAATTCCTGTCCCATAGCCAGAATCACATTGTCCTCTATTAGTTCTTCCAAGGCCTTGACCACTGCCTCTCTGTCACTGCTTTCACCCACATCTTCCAAAAGTTTAGCTCTGGTAATAACCCTGCCTGCAGCCAAGCATATATCCTTCTTTATCCCAGTCAGCTTCTGAATGAAATGCTTTGCTACCTGTCTCAAATCCAAAAGTTCCAGAGCATCATTCTGCAAGGTATATTCAAAACGCTGTGGCCTCTTATCAATACAGTCTTGGTGCCACTGGGCCACACTCTCTGCTAACTCCTTAATCACGGGAGCTATTTTTTTCTGCGCCACAGCATAATCACTATTGCTTCCCCCTGCCTGATGATGGAACATAAAGGCAGCATCTCTTATATAACCATGATGTTCAGGAAAGGCAACAGCATAACCAGGGGCCGGCGCCAGCTGCAGATTATATTTTTCAGGATTCTGCCAATAATAACTATAGCGGACAAACATCAAGGGTGAACACTGCTGAGGTGGCAATAGATGGCCTATTTTTTTGATAATTTTCGCAGTTTCCTTATAGGAAACTGCTGTTTCACCAGGAAAGCCGTGGAGAAGATGCCAAATCAAACCCACGCCTGCTTCTTTGGCATTCTTCAACAATTCCACATGTCGAATGCCTCGATTCCCTTTGTTCATTAGAGATAGCAAATCATCCTGCAGGCTTTCGATGCCTGGCTGAACAAAATAAAATCCCGCCTGCCTCAGCAGCTTAAGCTGTTGACGATTAATATTTGATTTGATTTCCCCAAAGAATACATAGCCCTTTTCTTCCTTGGCTAACAAGGGCAGTAACTGCTCTAAATGCTCTTTGCCTAAAATATTATCTGTTAGCTGAAATCTCTTAAAATGATAGCGATGGCTAAGATAGTCCAGCTCTGCCAAAATTCGTTCTGTGGATTTGGTTCTATAGCCATTATTCAAGGGATTTAAACCACAAAAAGTACACCCCTTAACAGCATTCCACCAACACCCTCGGGAAAATTCCGTAAATAAAGTCATATGAACCTCCTGCCCATAGCCATATTCTTCTAGGGCAGCAAAGTAATCATCATAGTCTGGATAGGGTATTGTATCCATATTGGCGGTTTGGGCCACAGGATAAGCATCATATGCCAGATTGGCTGGCAAAGCCATTTCTCTAGTCAAGGCGCCATAGGGCAGATGGCCAGTTATTCCTTGATTTATTAGTTCATGGCAAAGCTGGGCAAAACAGCTATCTGCCTCTCCGGAAAAAACCACATCCAGCTGAGGAAAATCCCTTACCAAGGCCCAGCCAGCAGAGCCAATACAATTAGCTCCTCCCAACACAAGCCAAAGCTCCGGCCTTTTTTCTTTCAAATACCTTGCCAAAGCCAAACAGGCATTGGTCTGAAAAAACATATTAGCCATAGCCACAATTTTAGGATGTTTCGACAGAATCATTTCTCCCAATTCCTGAATAAAGGTGGCAACCTGGCCGGCTTGATACTCTATCTCTTCATAAATTGCCCTAGCGCCTCGCTCTCCATATCCCTGCTGCTGCAGCAATGAGATAAGCTGGGATTTGTTTAGAGGCTTTCCGTGAGCATAAGCTGCAAAAACCATATCCCCAAACATAAGCTCCTGGGGCGTCATAGATAAACCATATAGATAATGATCCAATCCTACCTTGTGGCAAAATAACATATTGCCATAAACTACCTGGCTTTCAAGGCCAGAGCCATGCAGGGCGCCTTTCAACAGACTAAGGGAAAATACAGGAGAAGCAAAAGAAGAATAGGGTACTTCTACCAAGCACACATCAATCATAAAAGCTCCTCCTTATCTGTATACTCCCAACGAATTTAATCGAATATCTCCATAGCTTGTTAGATTAAAACAACAGCCACCAAAACAGCTACTTCTGCCCCTGCAGCAAGTGATGTAGCAGCAACAGTGGCCTCTGCCGCTACTACCTCTACGGCAGCAACTACCTGTACGGCCGCTTCAGCTTGGGCTACCACATTAGTAGCTGTAACAGCTGAATCTGCTCCGGAAATCTGAGCCAATTCAGCAGCCGTTAAAGTTTTGGGAGACGCTGGCAGAATCAAATAATGTACATCCTCAGTATTCTGAATAATGCGGTATTCAAAACCCTCTGGCACAATCTTATCGCTCTGCTCAGCTTTGTTTAGCAAAAATTTAGCAAAATTCTGTATAGGCTCCCTTACATTGTCATAAGGCAGAACAAAATATTCTACCAATTTTGGGGCCTGAATAACCTTGTAGGTAATCCCCTCTTCCAGTTCAATACCCTTTTCCAGCATTACTGATTCAGGATCCCTAATAAATTCTTCCCTATAAACCTCGTCCTCCCAGCACTTGGAAATAATTTCCCCGTACTTAATTGCATTTTCCTTGGTCATAATTTATCAACTCCTTTGCAACTGAAAAACATCTATCTGCAAATTATTTGGTTGTTCAACAAATAATTACATTCTCCTACATTTTTATTCTACACTTTGTAAAAAAATCCTCTTTTTTTTTACAAAGTTTTTTTGTATGCTTTTTTCTCATCAATCTTCATTCTCAGCTCGCTGGCGGATTTCCTGCAACCTAGGAATCAAATGCTGGTGAAGCTTTTCTTCTAAATGAGGTATATCGGGAGAATCAAAAGTATAATTCATCTCTGGAATATTCCTGATTCTGGCCTCCCCAAAAAACTCACAGCGAAATTCGTTATAGTAGATAATAAAATTGCTTTCAATGGAAAAATCTGTATAGTCAAAAACAATATAGGAACCATTCAGCACTCTTACTGGCGCAGAGGGCTTGATAAACAGCTGAAACCCCTCCAGTGTTTCTGGCAATATATTGGTATAATCCCAAGCTGTAATCTCCATTTCCTTGGTGACATAGCTCATATTATCTGGATTGTAAACCACCAAATCATGGATAGCCCCTTCCAGATAATGCCTTAGATGCTGTTCAAATACTTCAAAGCTGGCGGTAATAAACTCCATAAGGCAAAATTCTGTCAGGCCTATCCATACCCGCACCTTGTATTCCTCAGTTTCCTGATGAAAATAAGCACAAATCCCCAAATGCCGTTCCTCATTGCTATAGGAAAACAATTCATACATATCATCATTTTCCTGATAAAGCCGCTGGAATTTCATGGTATGAAGCTCCTGAGGCAGCTCTTGAAGATAAGGCCACTCCCCAGCCTCATTTTCTACTTTTTCAATAATCTTTTCCTTTAATGGCATATTTGTCTCCAAAGAATATACTAAAAATAGGAACCATATCAGTTCCCCAATACAGTTCCCATTTCCTATTCTGCTCTTAATTGAAATATACTACTGTATCCTCTGGCTTGGCCTTTTCCTGGAAATCCTCCACCTTGAAGGAAAGGTTTACCACCTCGCCATTGGCATCCTGCTTGCAGTGAACAGTGCCGGTTATCTGGCCCCATTTTCGCTGATTTTCCTTGGCATTCAGCTGATGGAAAGCTGCCCCGCTGCCGGAAATTCCTAGGAACATCATATCCTCAGCACAGCAGGCCATACCTACTCTGCCTACGCCATAATGTACCTTGCGATTCTTTTCAGCAGAACAAATATATCCATCAAAAATCATTTTTTTCTTGTCATAATTCTCTGGATGATCCTGCAAATCCACATACCAAGCACCATAATCATCAAAGTCCAAATCAATCATATCCTTGGATACATCAAATGGCAGCTCTGGCTCTTCCTCCACAAAATCAGGCAATTCAGACTCAAAAATAACATTGGCCCGACGGTTTACCACCCGTACATTACGGCGGATATCCTGCTGGCGGGTATTGTGGTCGCAGCGATTGAAGATAATCAGCTCACAGTAGCGGAACAAATCCACAAATTTGTCCTTCATGTTCTTCTGATATACCTCAAAGGTTTCTGCATTGACCATGCCGATATTCTGGAAGTCAAACCATTCCTTTGGCAAAGGGATATTCATATAGTCCCCGGCATTCCACATACCATTGGCCTCAAAAAGAATACTGCTAGGATGATATTTGTCTTGAAGCTCCTGATAAAACTCCGGTGTCAGCTCTTCCACATCTTCCACGGTAACAATCTTGGCGTGGCTCTGCTCCAGAAGCTCCTCATCAATTTCTTCCTCACCTTCCTCACCTAGAATAATCAGATTGCATTCTGCCTTGCCAAACTGATTATTCTGAAGGAAGTCAATAATTACACTGGTTTTGCCGCTTTCCAGCAAGCCCATAAAATAATATACAGGTACATTTTGCTTATCGCTCATATCTTACTCTCCCAAAAACAGCTCCTGCAGGCTATGCTCCTGCAGCTTGCTGCCAATTACGCAGAAACGGCCGGTATAATCGGCTGCACCAGTAGTTACACTGCTTTCACCAGGTACATAATTGAAATGGAGCCATTCCCCATCATTAACAGACTTCACAATACCCTTGGCACGAAGCACAACACCGTACTCATCAGCATTTACCAGCTGAGCCAGAATCTCCTTCAACTCCTCTGCTGTGAATTTGTGGGTAGTTTCCATGCCCCAGCTGCCAAAGACATCATCAGCATGATGGTGATGATGATGGTGGTCATGACAGCTGCAATTAGGATCATGGCACTCATCCTCATGGTGATGGTGTTCATGGTCATGATGGTGATGCTCGTGGTCGTGGTCACAGCACTCATGGTCATGCTCCTCCACATCCTCCACAGAAAGCAATGGGCTATTAGCCAAAGCTCCCAGTATCTGCTCACCGCCGATTTCCTCCCAAGGAGTTGTTACTACTGGGGCCTTTTCATTGTACTTGCGAATAATCTCCATTGTTTCCGCCAGCTTCTTCTCAGTTACATCCTGACTGCGGCTAAGCACTACACAATCTGCATGGGCAATCTGGTCAATAAAGAATTCACCATAGTTACGGGCATACATCTTGCATTTCTTGGCATGAACTACCGCAATACAGCCATCCATAACTACATCATCGCTAAGAACAGTAGCTACAGCCTTTTTCACATCAGACAGCTTGCCTACGCCAGATGGCTCAATAATAATCCGCTCAGGATGATAGGTATCCATAACCTGCTTCAGGGACTGCTCAAAATCCCCGACCAGGGAACAGCAGATACAGCCAGAGTTCAATTCCTTGATTTCTACGCCGGCTTCCTTCATAAAGCCGCCATCAATGGCAATTTCCCCAAATTCATTCTCAATAAGAGCAATTTTATCCTTGAAGCCATCCTCAATCAGCTTCTGAATTAATGTGGTTTTACCAGCTCCCAAAAAGCCGGAGAATATATTAATCTTTGTCATAAAAAAGCCTCCAATTTTCTACAAAACTTCCTATATAATTTTACCCCAATGAGAATTTTTGTCAACAAAAAGTTGAAATGTCAAATTCCCACAACAAAAAGGCCATAACAGCGCTGTAGATAATACCGTTATGGCCCTCAAATATCAGTTAATTAAATTTTGAATCTGGACAGCTGCTGCTTCAGCTTCTCTGCACCATCCTTGGACACATTAACCTTGGTCAAGATGCTGTTAGCCTTCTCAGCTACAGATACAACCTGCTCTGCTACGCTGTTGTTGCCAATGGCTCCTTCATTAGTAGCCTTGGTAATCTCCTCCATGCTGTTGGACATGGTCTGAATAGATTCTGCTATAGACTTGGAGGAATCATTGGTCTTGCCAGCAAACTCGCTGAAATACTCCGCATCCTCCCGATACTGTTCGGCAGTCTTAGTCATCTTCTCATAGTTGCGGTGTACATTTTCCTCCATGAACTTCAGCAAATCAAAGGAGCTGCGGGACAGATTCTGTACCGCTCCGGTAACTCTGCCAGTAAGATTCTGAATCTCTCCAGCGGTTGCCTGAGACTGCTCTGCCAGCTTGCGAACCTCGTCAGCTACTACAGCAAAGCCACGGCCATGCTCACCAGCTCTAGCTGCCTCAATGGCTGCATTAAGAGCCAACAGATTGGTCTGCTCCGCAATATCTGTAATTCCCTGAGTCAACTCTGCAATATTGTCTGCCACCTTGGCAGCCTCAATAGCCTTCTCCAAGGAACCCTTGGTTTCGCTATATACCTTCTGAGCCTCAGTTTTAGATGCCTCCATATCTTTCTGCAGAATATCAGCACGGCTAAATACAGTCTTACTATATTCAGCCCCCTTGGAGGCTTCGTCAGCCTCAGTCTCAACCTGAGAGCGAATCCCATGACTCAAATCCTGAATATTGGTGGTGGAAGCGGCGGTTTCTTCCATGCTGGCTGCCATTTCCTCGGTAACAGCAGACATATCCTGAGCGTTGCTGTTCAATGCACTTACCAGCTCAAAGACCTCCTCTGCCATCTTGGCGCTATTATCTGCCTCCTGGCTAACAGTGCCCAATACCTCACGGAGAGACTGCTGCATTCTGTTTAGAGCCTGGCCCATAGTACCAACCTCATCCTGTCTATCAAGAAGCTCTGGTACTACTTCTCTGGTCAAATCACCATCAGCTACTGCATCTAAAAGATCTACAGAATCACGAAGTGGATCGGCAATGCCCTTGGCAATGATGTAAGCCGCAGAAATACCAATTACCAAACCTAAAATAATGATTACGGCAAAGGCAATCAGAGCAAAATTATATGCCTCATTGCTTTCCTGGAACAAAAGCTTGCCCTGCAAAACATTCTCTGGAGTGAGAGCAGCCAAATCCCCAGCAATGCTATCTACAATCTGCAGAGATGCATACATCTTCTGCTTATCCTCTGGCGTAGTGCCCAGTTTCTTGGCAGCCTGAATGGTACTAGTGGCCTCAGCCAGTTTCCCCTCCAGACCTTCAATAATCTTAAGGCTCTTTTCCGTAGTGGTTACATTTTTTACCTCAGCAATATCCTTGGTAATATTGCCAATTCTGCCAGTCAAATCATCTAACAGAATATTTCTATTATCTATACTATAATTCTGCTGGAGAATAAAATCTATATCCTTGTTTGCTGTAGCCAGCTGTGAATCTGCATGGGTGAGATACTGGGTAGCCATCATATTGGAATTATACATAGTATCTACAGCCTGCTTGGATTTGTTATTGGAATACAGCCCGGCTGCGGCTACCAGACAGGTAATTACCAGCATAATAGCAGCCAGAGCTACGATTTTTGTTTTTACACTAATATTTTTCATGTTAGCTCCTCCTGCTTATTTGTACTGGGATAGATTATCCTTGGTAATGGCAATCATTGGTACCAGCACATTTCCCTTTTCTGGAGACTGTCCCTGCTTTATCTGCTGCAAAAGCCCCATAATGGTTTCTACAATCTTGTCAGCATCCTGCTTAACAGTCATCTTCATTTCCCCAGCGGCAATGGAAGCCAGAGCATCATCAATGCTATCTACACCACAGACAATAATGGAATCATTAAAGCGACCTGCTGCCTTCATAGCTGCAATAGCTCCCATGGCCATATTATCATTGGCAGAGGCAACGCCATCAATCTGAGGATACATTCCCAGCCACAGGGACATTTCTCTAATGCCCTGAGCCTCTGACCAATCTCCGGTACTATTGGAAGCTATAATTTCTACATCGGAACGCTTGGCTTTGAGTGTTTCCTTAAAGCCCTCATATCTATCTACACCTGCGGTGACGGTCATATCACCCTTGATATAAACCACCTTGGCATTCTGAGGCAAATGAGCAGCCATATAATCAGCCTGCAGCTCTCCTGCCTGACGCTCATTATTTACTACATTAGTGAAAACACCGCCATTAATATCGCGGTTAGTGGCAATAACTGGTATACCGGCCTCATTAGCCCGCTTTACAGCTGGCACAATGCTGTCACCATTCTGAGCTATTACCACAATGGCTGCCACCTTGTCATCAACCATCTTGTTTACCTGGTCCAGTTGAAGATTGGCATTGCCTCCAGCAATCTCATGAATAAACTGCCAACCAGCGCCCTCTGATTTAGCCTTTACACCATTCAACAGCTTCTCTGGAATACCATCTAGCTGGTCATGCATTGAAAAGGCTACCGCCCCATCTGGATTGGACACCTTGTCACTGTTGTCACCGCCACAGCCAGCAACCATAAATACAGTTGCTACGGCTAGTAGCAACATCATAAAACTTCTACCCTTCACTGTGTTCATCTCCTTAAATTTCCCATAGAATATAGCCTTTCCTTCCAAAATTCACATTGTTTATATTCCCTGTACACATTATATTTCTACATACAAAGCAAAAATCCTCTTTTACATTGTAAAAAAATACAATTTTTTTAGGAAAATTTATCTATTTTTGTACAAAGCATATTGATTCTTGGTAAGAAAAATCCCTGCAGGACATCCTGCAGGGATTTACAAGCAATAATATAAAAATTAACGCTTGGAGAACTGAGACGCCTTACGAGCTTTCTTCAAGCCGTACTTGCGACGCTCCTTCTCACGAGGATCACGAGTTACGAAACCAGCCTTCTTCAGAGCAGGACGCAACTCACCATCCAGAACCATCAGTGCACGGGTAATACCATGACGGATAGCGCCAGCCTGACCGGAAGCGCCGCCACCCTTTACATCTGCGATTACATCATACTTGTCAACAGTCTCTGTAAGCTCCAGAGGCTGTCTAACGATCAGCTCAAGAGTCTTGAGGCCGAAATACTCATCCATTGCGCGACCATTGATAGTCACTTTGCCTTCACCTGGAACCAGACGAACTCTAGCAACGGAAGACTTTCTGCGGCCAGTACCGTAGTAGCTAACTAATGCCATTTTTTATGTTCCTCCTTACCAAGTATTAGCGAATGCTGAGCTTGAGCTCCTCTGGCTGCTGTGCAGCATGTGGATGCTCAGAACCTGCATATACATTCAACTTTCTATACATCTGCTCACCAAGACGGTTCTTTGGCAGCATACCGCGAACAGCATGCTCAATAACGCGAGTTGGGAACTTCTCCATCATCTGACCAGCTGGAGTAAAGGTGGTACCACCATTATAGCCGGAATGACGGAAATAAGTCTTATCAATCAATTTCTTACCAGTGAATACAGCCTTCTCTGCATTGATTACGATAACGAAATCGCCAGTATCAACATGCGGAGTAAAGGTTGGTTTATGTTTACCGCGAAGAACTTTTGCAACTTCAGCGGCCAATCTACCTACAGTCTGACCTTCAGCGTCTACAACATACCACTTACGCTCTACATTCTGAGCATTAGCCATAAACGTTGTCTTCATGCGATATATCCCTCCCTAGATTATTTGTAAAAATTTGGAATTATTCGCAAGCTATGTCATTGCCTCCGGGGCTAATGGAAGCGGCTGTACACGGCTCACTTAAAATATTTTATAAAAAATTCACCTTAAAGTCAAGTTTTTTTGCAAATATTTTCTAGTTTTTCTCATGTTCGTTCCGTATGAACATGTATACGCTATACAAGTTACTTTGCGCTCTGGGCTTGACAAAAAATGGTCTATGTTCTATATGTTATATAGTTGAAAGGAGTGTCTATTTATGAATTCACACACAAAACTATTGCGGTTAGTATTTATGGGTATGATGATTGCCCTGGGAGTTGTTATCTCTCCTATTCTTCGGGTGGAAGGAATGTGTCCTATGGCTCATCTGATTAACATAACCTGCGCGGTACTGCTGGGGCCGTTAGAAGCCTTTATCTGTGCCCTGCTGATTGGTATTATCCGCATGACCATTATGGGTATTCCCCCTTTGGCTCTCACCGGAGCAATTTTCGGTGCCACCCTGTCAGGCCTGCTTTACAGAGCCTCTAAGGGAAGATTGATTTTTGCCTGCCTGGGAGAGGTAATTGGTACAGGCATTATCGGCGCCATTATTTCTTATCCTGTTATGGCTTTGCTTTGGGGACGCAGTGGTCTAACCTGGATGTTCTATGTGCCATCCTTTATTGCGGGCACCCTTATTGGCGGCTCCATTGCCTTTGTCCTGCTAAGCGTTATGAAAAGAAATGGTTCTCTGCAAAATATTCAACAGAAGTTAGGAGCTGCTGTCTATGGAAAATCTCGCAAATAAAATTTGCCAGCCCACCAAGGCTGAGCTGCTATCTCAGCTGGAGCCAATTCTGACCTATATCCAGCAGGAGGCTCCCCTGATTCACTGTATTACTAATCCTATTTCCATCAACGACTGCGCCAATATTCTTTTGGCTATAGGAGCAAGGCCTATTATGGCGGAGCATCCTGATGAGGTGGCAGAAATTACTGCCATAGCCAAGGGCTTGGCTCTCAATCTTGGAAATATAACTGATGCCCGTATGGCTTCTATGAAAATTTCTGCTGGTGCTGCCAAGGATAAGGGGATTCCCTTTGTCTTGGACTTGGTGGGACTAGCCTGCAGCCGGCTTCGTCAAAAATATGCCAAAGAGCTGCTGCAGATTGCTGTTCCTGATATTATCAAGGGTAATATTTCTGAGCTTAGAACCCTGCTGGGCCTGCCTACCACTCCCGGTATGGGCGTAGAGGCTGGGCAAAAAGAAATGGTTACTCAGGAAAATGCTCTGGAATATGCCAAGCTTTTCCAAAAACAGGCTCGGGAATATCATACCATTCTTTTGGCAACTGGCCCTATAGATTTGGTGGTGTCCTCTGAGGAGGCTTATATTATTGCCAATGGAAGCAATGCTCTTGCTTCCATTACAGGTACTGGCTGTATGAACAATGTACTAGCAGGAGCCTGTCTCGCCGGTGTTCATGGCATAAGCTCCCAAGCCACCAATAATACCCTAGCTGCCATATTATCCTGTCTGCTTATTGGTATTGCCGGAGAAAATATCCAGGATATATATCTAAATCAAGGCCCCGGCAGCTTCCACTATAGTCTAATGGATAGCATTAGCAAGCTAACACCTCAAACCATTGCCAAGCAATGTAATATTACTAAATTAATCTAAAACAAAAGTCGTCTTGTGCCATATGAAGACGACTTTTTTAGTGGTTATTTTTTATTTGTCGGACTGATGATAGAATATCATTGTAAGCCTACAGATATGGCAAATACCTTTGTGCATCACAATACGGTAATCATAATTTAGAAACAGCCTTGCCAAATTCTTCTATAGACATACCTGCTCTTTTGGCAGCCTCAGCAGGAGAAAGCATCCCATCCTTTACCAAATCCCTTAAAGTTTTTAGCATGCCAGCTTCAATCCCCTGTTCAATACCCTGTTCAATGCCTTGTTTAAAGCCCTGCTTAATACCTTGTTCAATCCCCTTAGCTTCCATTTCCAATAAAGTCTGGCTATAAGTCATGTATAACATCCTCCTTCCATCGTCATCTCGCTGCAATTCTACTTCCGCCTGAAGTCTACGGGTAAAATCGTCATTTGGCTCACTTCCATTCATATAATCCATAAAATTTGCTAATTCCCTGCTAATACGATGTTTATCTCCATGGGTATTCAGAAAAATCTTATACACACCATCCTCCAATTACAGCTTATAATCCTCATGACATCTAGTACTGAAGGTATATCGGCTGAAATTTCTATTAAATGGATCAAAAGTGCATATAAAAATAATAATAGTTTGTCTCAGTTTACTATACAGTTCACCTTTTTTTAATGCATCATTATCTAATATAGATTGATAATATCTGGTTCTCTTTGCCAAGGTATCTTTTGTGGAATCTGCTGCCTGCATTTCTACATCAATAACTGTTCCATCCTCAAGAGTTACATATATATCCAGCCTGATTCCCTTGCTGGTAAGTTGAGCCTCCAGGCTCTTTTCTGCTTCTGGATAAACTATTTTACTAATCTTGGTATCAAGGATTCGCTCTAAAAGCTGTCGGCAAAGCTCCGGTTTCTCCATTACAAGACGAAACATAAAATTATTGCTTATGGTAGCATTTCTAAAATCCTTCATGAACTCACCTTTCTCTCAAAATTATACCATAAATCCATATAAATAACGACTTCCTTATCTGTAAACAATATACGATTCCTTGTGTCAGTATCATCCCCTTACCATTATAAATTTTTATGGAAACTAAAAAATCCTCTGCAAAATACTCTTGCAAAGGATTTATATATTTAATATTCGACAAATTTTGTCAATCTCCTGCTTGAATAAAGATATTTTTGGGATTTTACCAAATCCCCCAACCTCCCGATAACCTAAATTCTGATTTGCCTATCTCCTTAAATATTGAAAATAAAAGTCGTTATGTCAACAGTTTCTGAAATACAGCCTGCGGTCATAACGACTTTTGCTCTGTCCGACTTAATGTCCCTATCTGGTAGTTTATCCTTACGCACAAATACCGCTTGTCGCTGAGCCAATTCACAGAGGCCGTAATGACAGAGAGTGCCACCGGGGCCACTTTTGCTACGCAAAAGCAGGAGTCTCCCGACGCAAAAGTGTCATGCCCCTCCGGCTGTTGTCGAATCATCAAGGCTTATCGATACTGTCAATCTTCGATAATTCTGCTACCTTCGTAAAAAATCGGTCATTTCAAATAGTGCCAAGGCGGAAAATTGCGATGAATACACTAATGAGCGGTATGGGAGTACCCTGCACAGGTACTCTTCGCGCCTCGGTACTTAGCGATTCATGAGCTTTCGGGGCGTCAGCCACGAATTGCCTCATGAGAGCTTTAGTACCGCTAGGCGAGAAAAGTAGCGAGAGCGTGCCTGAAAGGGTACTCCCATATCGCCATATTAGGTAATAAATGCACCTCGATAAATCAGAACTTGACTAAGATATTTATGTAGGCTAAAATAAGAGTATAAAAAAAGAGCGAACCACAATGATGGTTGCCATTGCATGTTTTTAGGTTTTATAAAAAACGACCGTCAAACAGTGCTGACGACACTGATGGTCACAACATCTTACGATGAAGCTGTCCCGGCAAGGACAGCTTTTTTCGTGTATATAAGATGCCGGCCGATATGTGACAATTACACTAATTTAGTAAAATCAGCGATAGTTCGCCTGTGATTGTCAGTCGCAGTAATATTGCCATTACCATGATTACTACAAGTAAACTGTACCCCATGTCAAGGACATTTTTTACTTTTCGTAGTAGAGAACATTCTTTTGTTCTTTTATAATTCCACTCAATGGATAATTACCTGTTGTTATATATTCATAATATTCATCTGGCGATAATTTGCAAAGGGGAGCATTATCCCAGCAATTACCACGCCTGGACATCGGGTACATTATACCTTTATATATTACTCTTTTAAATTTTCCATAAAAAAAGCACCTAGAAAACATCTAGATGCCCGAGTCAGTTATGACTGTTTATGCTGTTATGGTGCAGCAATGGCTGCGATTTCTTCTTCTGTATAACGGCCGGATTTCTTCACAGCTGCTAATGTGGTCAACCCATCCTTAATGGCATTTCTAATAGCTTCAATTTTGCCTTCAGCTTTGCCTTCTCTCCATTTTTTATCCATTTCTAATGCTAAAGTCATATAATCCCGCCTCCATTCATCACAATGTTTTACTGTATCAACCTCATGGTCAATCTCTTGCATAAGAGCATCCTCTGGCTTTTTACCGTCAACATAGTCCAAAAACATTTTCAACGGCTTTGAAACATCATCTGCCTCACCTTTTGTACTCAAAAACAGCTTTGTTGTACCATCATTCAATAATATTTCATTATCTTCAATACATAAATTCCTAAAGGTATATTTATGACGCTTGCCTGTAAATACGCCAAAGGTACAAATGAAAATTATGTAGGTATCATGCAGAGCAGAATAATTTTGCCCTTTTTCAATATTGTCAATATCTATCAAACCCTGATAATATCTGGTTCTTTTTACCAGTTCATCCATATCTTTTGTAGTCTGCATTTCTATATTGAATACAGTTCCTCTATCATCATTGACATATACATCTAGGCGAATACTCTTACTATCCAAACGAACATTTATAGATTTTTCTTCTTCTGGGTAGCTTATGTCCTTGATGTCAATATCCAAAAGCCGTTCTATAGTCTGCTTGCAGATGCGTTTATTTCTCATCACCTTTTGAAAAATAAAATTATCCTGAATTGTAAGTTCATCATATGGTTTGATATACATTGACTCACCCCATTTCATATGTTTACTTGATTATACCATAAACCAAGCAAAATATCGACATTTAAACATTAGGTATAATCCGTTACACCTCTGGCAATGGCTCTGGCAAAATCATCCTGCCGCTCTGTTAAGAGCACCAAATCCCCCAACCTCCCGATAACCTAAATTTTGATTTACCTATCTCCTTAAATATTGAAAATAAAAGTCGTTATGTCAACAGTTTCTGAAATACAGCCTGCGGTCATAACGACTTTTGCTCTGTCCGACTTAATGGCCCTATCTGATGATTTATTCTAACGCACAGATACCGCTTGTCGCTGAGCCAATTCACAGAGGCCGTAATGATAG
>SAMEA104315422__coassemble_204_pt1 | contig 34818 bp, 27 predicted proteins | sample SAMEA104315422__metabat2_low_PE_041 | metagenome-assembled genome bin SAMEA104315422 (sample SAMEA104315422) | gut metagenome | biome: Monkey gut; feature: monkey-associated habitat; material: faeces | place: China | collected 2013
CGACAACAGCCGGAGGGGCATGACACTTTTGCGTCGGGAGACTCCTGCTTTTGCGCAGCAAAAGTGGCCCCGGTGGCACTCTCTATCATTACGGCCTCTGTGAATTGACTCAGCGACAAGCGGTATTAGTGCGTTAGAATAAATCATCAGATAGGGCCATTAAGTCGGACAAAGCAAAAGTCGTTATGGCCGCAGGCTGTATTTCGAGAATCTTTAACATCCCGAATTATATTTACAACTCTAGGAAGAGAGGTAACTCGATAAATCAGAATTTTTAAAAACAAAAAGACATGATAGATATAAGCAAACACCCATCATGCCATAAAATTAAAGAAAATGTGCCAACACAACCACCAGCACACCTGGAACACCAAAGAAGCCTGCTATCAGTGCCTTGAAAAAGGTAATTTCTATCCCCAGGCCAAAAAGATTAACAACCCACAGCATCAATGCACCCACGATGCTATTGGTAATCAGCTTCCATACTATTCTAAATGGCAAGGACAATACCCGCAGCAAGATAAACAGCACGATTATCCCTACAATAAAAGATCCAATTATTTCCATAATAAGCCTCCCTGAACTACAGCTCAATACGGTTCTCCATAGCCCTAGACAAGGTCACCTCATCGGCATACTCCAGATCACCGCCCACAGGCAAGCCATGAGCAATTCTCGTTACCCGTACTCCCAATGGTTTCAGCAGCTTGGCTATATACATAGCCGTAGCCTCTCCCTCCACATTAGGATTAGTTGCCATTATAACTTCCTTCACCCTACCGTCCTGCATTCTGGCCAGCAGTTCCTTAATACGTAGATTATCCGGGCCAACCCCCTCCAAAGGAGACAGCGCTCCATGAAGCACATGATATACACCCTTGAAATCTCTCATTCTTTCCACAGCATCTACATCCTGTGGCTGTTCCACCACACAAATCTGACTGTGGTCCCGCCCAGCTGCCTGACAAATACGGCAAGGATCTTCATCGCTAAGATTAAAGCAAATATGACAATAGCCAATTTTTTCCTTGGCATTAACAATAGCTGCCGCCAGTTCCCTGGCCTTGGCCGGCTCCATATCCAGCACGTGATAAGCCAACCGCACCGCAGTCTTATTGCCAATACCCGGCAATGCCTTAAAATGCTCTATTAGCTTCGCCAACGGTTCTATGCGTTTCATTAGAACATTCCAGGAGGCAGGCCCATGCTGCTGGTAAGCTTGCTCATCTCTCCAGCCATCTTTTCATCCACCTTCTTGGTAGCCTCATTAAAGGCAGCAGCCAGCAAATCCTGCAGCATTTCTACATCCTCTGGATCTACAGCTGCTGGATCTATCACAATGCCCTTAACCTGCTTCTCGCCATCCATAGTAATCTTTACTACGCCACCGCCTGCAGTAGCATCCACAGTCTGCTTCTTCAGCTGCTCCTGCATATCCTGCATCTGCTTCTGCATCTTCTGCACCTTTTTCATCATGCCATTCATATTCATGCCGCCCATTCCGCCGAACATAACATCTCTCCTCTCGATATAGAAAAACAAAATTTCTCATAGAAAATATTCTAAAAATATGCTATCAAATATATACAACTTAGTCAAATGATTTACAGGCTAATCCTCCTCTGGGGCTTCTATAAAGCCACCACCAAAAACCTCTGCTGCATGGCGCAGTTGAGACTGCTCCCCTGCAGGCAAATTATCAATATTCACAACGCCTTCATTCTCATCCTCTGGAGGAGGAATATCTGGCAAATCCGGTTCTGGCTCCGGAGCCTTCTGCACCATTTCAGCCAGCTTGAAATGCACCTTGACTGCCCCTCCCAGAATATTTTCCAGGGCAGCTTCAATTTTTTTCTTGTAAATACGCTCCATGAGACCTTTTACCATCTCATTCTGACAGCCAATTACTACCTGACCGCTGCCTACAGAAAGCACAGCACTTTTCTCCATACAGGAAAGTGCCCCGCCACCATGTCCCCGCAGGGATTGCAAAAGCTTTTTATGCAGATTGCCTGCATCCACAGACTGAATTTCCACTATCCCGCCAGGAGAGCTTTGCTCAACACCTTGCCCATCCTCAGCCTTGCCAGCAGTCCCATCACTGCCCTTAGCAGTCAAGGATGGCAGTTGCCCACTTTGTACCATATTCATTAGCTTAGCCAGCTTGGCTTCCAGCTGAGAAATACGGACCGACTCTTCCCCACTGCTTCCCGCCTTAGCCGGCTTTCCAGCAACACCAGCCTCTGACACAGCCTCAGACTGACACAGCTCCAGCAGAGCCGCCTCCACAGTGATTCTAGGCTGAGGCGACCATTTCAGCTCCGCAATAGCTCCGTGAATCCTGCGGATATCCTGCATTAATTTAGCCTGAGAAAAAGCTGCGGCCTGTCTGGTCAAAGCCTCCGGATTGTTTCCTCCATAATCCATTTCCTGCACATTGCCCACGGATTTCAAAATCAGCATACTGCGGAAATACAAGGCCAGTTCGCTGAGCATCTGAGACAATTCCTTGCCTCCCTGCAACAGCTCCCCAACCTTAGCCAGCACTCCGGCCCCATCTCTCTTGGCAATCTCCTCTACCAAGGCTTCTATCCATTGCCGGCCAATTAACCCCAGAAAATTTCCAGCCTGATCCACAGTCAGCTTTCCCTGCACCAAGGCAGCACATTGATCCAGCAGTCCCAAGGCATCTCGCATACCGCCATCCGCTTTCATGGCAATAAGGTGCAGAGCCTCTGGCTCATAGTCCAGCTCCATGCTATCTGCCACCAGTTGCAGCCTGCCTTGAATATCCCCTGCCGTAATCCGCTTGAAATCATATCTCTGGCAACGGGACTGTATGGTAGCCGGCACTTTGTGAGCTTCCGTCGTGGCCAAAATAAATACCACATGAGCCGGTGGCTCCTCCAAGGTTTTCAACAAGGCATTAAAGGCCTCCATCGTCAGCATATGTACCTCATCTATGATATAAACCTTGTAACGCCCCTCTGCTGGCGCAAATTTTACTGTTTCCCGCAAATCCCGAATCTCATCAATACCGCGGTTAGAGGCAGCATCAATCTCAAATACGTCCATAGATGTGCCTGCATTAATCTTTTGACAAGCCTCACATTGATTACAAGGATCCGGTGTAGGTCCCTTTTCGCAATTCAGGGCCTTGGCCAGAATCTTGGCCGTACTGGTTTTACCAGTACCTCTAGGGCCAGCAAACAGATAGGCATGACCTATACGTCCGGTCTTAATAGCATTGGACAGAGTTCTGCTGACATGTTCCTGCCCCACCAGCTCACTAAAGCCTCCCGGCCGCCATTTTCTATATAAAGCCATATATGCCATATCCGTTGCCCCCCATAAAATATATAATAAAATTATATCACATCTAGCCAACCTTGGCACCTTGTTCCCTATGACTGCTTTTACAAGTATCCAGAGGCAGAATTTTTAGGCACAAAAAAAAGACGCCCCTCAGGCGTCAACTCATTGTACATTGGACCACAGCATCCAGGCACCCTTGCGGCACAGACAGCGATTCACTTATCGCTGCTTCCTTCCGGACCTGACGAGGTTCATGAGACTGCCTTGCGCAAGACCAGAATGCTGCAGTCCAATATACAACGAAAACCAGCCAGTATTCATATAAACCTATGAAAACTGCCTGTTTTTAGATAAAAAAATGGCGGAGAGTGAGAGATTCGAACTCTCGGTACAGTATCACCGTACACACGCTTTCCAGGCGTGCTCCTTCAACCACTCGGACAACTCTCCACTTTGCTTGAATAACAAGAAATCTATTCAATTTTGTTGCTCACCAGCAACGATATAAATGATAGCACTATTCTGATTGTCTGTCAAGAAAATTTTTGTATTTTTTTATAACAGGAGACAACAACTATTCCAGCTGCCATCTCCCATCATTTTTTACCAGCCAAAAAGATTCTTCTCATTCAGCATAAATCCTTCTCTAGACAGATACAGCATAAAAGCACCAAACTCTGTTTCTACCCGAAGAGCAAACACATCCTCTCCAGCAGGAACACCATTTTCCAAGGTTCTTGGCATATCCAAATCCATATCATGACTATGTCCGGACATATTTACAATGTACAAACCATTGATAACATTGGCCAACTCCTCAATGCTATCAATAGCCATTTCGTTAACCTCAGTTTCTTCCTCACCGCTAAATCTGCCAGCCATAGCCAACAGCACATTGCCTGTCATACGACAGCCTACTGTCAATCTCAAAGCTCCGCCCATACTCTGATATATCAAATAGGTAGCATCCACCAAATCCAAATCTTCATTAGGAATAATCAAGGCCTCTGTATGCATAAACTTGCGCATGGCTCTCAGAAACAGCTTTACATATTCACGAATATAGGCATGCTCGTGAGCATCCCATCCCTGAGCCTCCAACATCTCCTTGATAACATCATCTACTGGATGACTATCCTCATCCTTGCTATCTTCAAACAGTTTAGCCAAGGTATGAATATCTACAATCCCTTCCTCCAGCAAAACCTGTCCTAGACATGCACTGCGATCCGGTACTGCTTTTTTCAATTCATCCAACTGCAAGGCATTGAGATAATTTTCTTCCAAAGCAGCTACAACAAACTCTTTCACTCCCAGCAGTTTTTTAGCTTGCTGTGGCGTAATCAGCCCCTTTTCCAGAGCCAATACAGCAAGGTCCGGAACAGCATGAAGGGATTTTGCCAATACTCTGCCTGCATTGTCAGAAGACAAAATGCCTCGGTTCAGCAGATACTGGGAAAATTGCCTATTTGCCATGATTCTCCTCTACCTTTCTGCGAATCCGCTCTACAGCCTGCTTAATCTGCTCACTGGTATAAGGCTTCTGAATAAAGTCCAAAGCTCCCAGCTCCAATGTCTGCTTAAGCTTCTGAGAGGTTCCTGCTGAGGACAGCATAATAACAGGAATTTCAGGATTTATCTCCTTGATAACCTGCAGGGTTTCAATTCCCCCTACCTCTGGCATTACTATATCCAAAATTACCCCATCTGGCTGCTCGGTCAAATCCCGCATAATAGCTTCCTTGCCGTTCTCTGCCTCCAGTACATCACAATCCAGCTTTTCCAATTCCTCCCGCAGCTTTTTCCGCAGCAATTTGGAATCATCCGTAATCAAAATTTTTAATTTATCAGCCAAATTTCGCACCTCCACACTAGTGCAGGGTCATGCACATGCCTATATTTCCTAATAGCACAGCGATTACCTGTATAGAAAAATTATAGCACACTTTAGCTAGCAAAGTCACCTATTGTTATTATTATTTCCCAATGGATTTTGTTTGTATTTTTAGCCCTGCTATGCTAAACTTTACTCAACTCATGTTCCCTAGGGAACCCCTATAGATATACGATATTTTCCCTTTGGTACAGGCAAAAGGAGTATTTAACATATGATAAAAAAATTCAAAATAACCTACCCCTGCTTTACCGGGCCGGAGGAAAGACGGCTTTATGTCTATTTACCTCGTGGCTACAATATTCACAAAGCAAAGCATTATCCCGTTCTCTATATGTTTGACGGCCAGAATGTTTTTTTTGATGATAACGCCACCTACGGTAAAAGCTGGGGACTAGGAAAGTATTTAAATCAAACCAAAACCCCTTTGATTGTGGCAGCCTATGAATGCAACTGTCACGCTGACAATGGCAGGCTTTCTGAGTACAGTCCCTTCTATTACAATCCCCAAGGGGAATGGGGCGGCCCCTACGAACCGCGAGCTCAGGAAACAATGGAATGGTTCATTAATGTACTAAAACCCTTTATTGATGCCAGATTCAGAACTCTGCCAGATAGGCAGCATACCTTTATCAGTGGCAGCTCTATGGGAGGCTTAATGACTCTCTATGCCCTTTTAATGCATAATGATGTTTTCTCACGAGGAGCAGCTCTATCTCCTACTCTGGATATTGATATTGACCAGCTATGTCAAATGATTCAGGAAGCAGAGCTTACTCCTGATACAGTGCTTTATATGGACTATGGCCGTCGGGAATTTGACTATGAACATTGGTCGAGAAATAATTTTGTCCGAGCCGCCCAGCTTCTAGGCTCCAAGGATATTCTCCTCAGTACCAGATTGGTGCCTGAAGGGGAGCACAACGAAGCCAGCTGGGAAAAACAGCTGCCCTTTGCTATTCCCACATTAATGTACAATATATGAGGTGTATACTATGAAAAACTTTATCTTTCTTTCCCCTAATTTTCCCGAAAACTATTGGAAATTCTGCCGCGAGCTGAAGAATAACGGTCTGCGGGTGCTAGGCATTGGTGATTGCCCCTACGATAATCTTCATCAGGAACTAAAGGATAGTCTGGATGAATACTACAAGGTTTCCTCTCTGGAAAATTATGACGAGGTAGCTGGGGCTGTAGCCTTTTTCCAAAACAAATACGGCAAAATTGACTGGCTAGAATCCAACAATGAGTATTGGCTGGAGCGGGATGCCCATCTCCGCAGTGATTTTCAGATTGCTACCGGCTTCCACAATGAGGATATTCCTCGCATCAAATACAAATCCAAAATGAAGGAATATTATGCCCAGGCTGGCATCAGAGCTGCCAGATGGCATCTGGTTCAGGAATGGAATGATACCAAGGCTTTTGTAGATTTGGTACATTACCCTGTAGTAGTCAAGCCAGATAATGGTGTAGGTGCTACCAATACCTTCAAAATCCGTAATGATCAGGAGCTGGGCTTCTTCTTTGAACAGCGGTACAAGAATCAAGATACCACCCAGTACATTATGGAGGAATTTGTCCGGGCAGAGGTAAACAGCTATGATGCCATTATTGATTCCCAGGGCAATCCTATTTTTGAAACCGGCAATGTAACCCCTATGAGCATTATGGATATTGTTAATGACCAGGACAACAGTGTTTTCTATATTCTCAAGGATTTGCCAGAGGATACCCGTCAGGCTGGCCGGGCTGCCGTAAAGGCCTTTAATGTAAAAAGTCGTTTCATTCACTTCGAGTTCTTCCGTCTTACAGATGATATGGACGGTCTGGGCAAAAAAGGGGATATTATTGGTCTGGAGGTAAATATGCGGCCATGTGGCGGTTTCACCCCTGATATGATTAATTTTGCCCACAGCACTGATGTGTACAAAATCTGGGCTGATATGATTGCCTATGACAGTACCCTAAAGCCTACCGGCCCACATTACTACTGCATCTTCTCCGGCCGTCGCAATGGCAAGAATTTCAAGCTGTCCCATGAGGAGCTGCTGGCCAAATACGGCTATGCCATCAAGATGCATTGCCCTATTCCAGATGCCTTGGCAGAAGCTATGGCCAACTATATGTATCTGGCTATTTTCTCCACCAAGGAGGAGCTGGACAATTTCTTTGCCGACTCCGTAGCCACCTGGTAAACCAATAAATATATTAATACTCATACACAAAAAGGAGCCTTCCCTATCAGCGAATAATATTTCACATAGGGCATAGCTCCTCTTTATTTTGCCAATTTTATCTGTCTAAGACTCAATAAATATGATAGGTTTTCCAAGGGATTCTATCCAAAGGAATCTCCCGCAGAAACTCTACCACATCCTTACGACCATAGTAATGAGGCTTTCCCTCCTTATCCTGACTCATAAGGATAATAGGCATATTGGGAAAATAGGGCCTGATAGCCTGCCTAAATCTAGTGGCCCGCACTGTATATTGCGTCACTTCCGGCTTGACCACCACAATAGCAAAGGTCACCCCCTGCTCAATAATCACCGCACCATGTACAACCATCGCCTCACTCCTTTCAAATATTTCATTTACGATTTTATTGTATCAACTCTACCGCCTGACTGCAACCTAAAGGAATTGCCTCATTTTTGATTCTACACAAAAATCGCCGCTATGCAATCTGTAATCTCCTCATAAGGTCAGACCAAATAATCTAACTTATGGACACCCTACAGCGCATAGCAGCGACTTTTATTTTTTTATTGGACTATTAGTATCTTGCTACAATATCCTTGCCAGCCTCAACCCTGCCAGCAGGAGCAAAGCTTAGCCCTTCATACTGGTCAAAATTGGTAATAGCCATAATGGTTACAGGACTATATCCAGCCTGCTTGACTTTGGCCAAATCAACTTCCACCAGCTTCTGACCAGCTTCCACAGTGTCCCCGGCTTTTACCAGAACCTTGAAGCCATCACCCTGCATATTAACAGTATCAATACCAATATGCAGAAGAATCTCCATATCTGTAGGAAGCTTCAGGCCGATAGCATGACCGGTTTCTTCCATAACCATCATTACCTCTCCAGCAGCCGGAGCAGTAATCACGCCCCGGCTAGGCAGAATAGCGCAGCCATCTCCCATAGCCTTGGAGGCAAAGCCTTCATCAGGCACTTCGGTAATAGGCATCAGCTGACCATCGGCAAAGGCTACTAAAGCAGGAGCCTTGGTATCCTCCAGACGGTCATTCTCCTCACTGGCATCTCCACTTTGCAGCAAAGCCTCGAAGCGGGATCTTACCTGTGGTACAGAAAGACCTACAATAACCTGAATGGCCTTGCCATTTTGTACCAGACCATGAGCACCACCATCCATGAACACCTCTACTGGCTGTACCAGATTTTCATCCTTAACAGTGACACGGAGACGGGTAGCACAGTTGGTAACTTCCACAATATTCTTTTTACCGCCCAGAGCCTGCAAGAAAGCAGCTGCTTTTAGATCTCTCTCATCCATAGCCTTTTCCCCAGCCTGCTTGGCCTTTATATCAGCCTTGCGATACAATTTAGCTGGCTCATCGCCACGACCTGGGGTTTTCAAATCCAATTTGATAATCAGAAAACGGAAAACCACAAACCATATGGCTGTAAAGCACAGACCGATAACAACCTGAGTAACATAGGTCATCCAATGATTGCCCCACAAGGGAATCCAATTCTGGAACAGAAAACAATCCAGTACGCCGCCACCGAAATTACCAGTAACGCCGAAATAATAGGAAGTAGCAGCCAGCAGGCCAGCCAATACAGCGTGAATGGCAAAAAGCATTGGGGCAATAAACAAAAAGGTAAATTCCAATGGCTCCGTAATACCACAGGCCACAGCAACCAGTGCTGCTGGCACCACCAGAGATGCAATTTTCTTGCGATTTTCCTTCTTAGCGGTGAAGTAAATAGCCAAAGCAATACCAGGACAGCCAAAAACCTTGCTTAAACCATGCAGGGCAAAGCCACCCTCTGGGAACAATTCCATTAAAGGCTTGGTAGAAGCTGCAAATTCCTGAATATGGGCCAGCCAATACATCTGAATGCCATCGTTGACTACGGCAGGACCAAAAATAAATGGCATATAGATGAAATGATGCAAGCCTGTTGGTATCAGAATCCGCTCTAAAAATACATACAAACCAACTCCCAATGTACCAGAGCTGGTCAAAAGCCCCTGCAGGGAGGCAATGGCTGCCTGAAAGTGTGGCCATACAAGGCAAAACAGATAGGCTACTGGCAGCATAAGAGCAAAACCAACGGAAACCACTAAAGAAGAACCCTTGAAAATACCAAGACTTTCAGGCACATTTACATCAAACAGCTTGCCGTGAAGCCAGATGGCAATAGAAGCGATAATGATAGCGCCAATAATACCTGTATCCAAAGTTTTGATATTGGCCACCAGAGCCAAGCCTGTTCCTGCTCCGGCCTCTTGAGCAAAATTCACGCCAAAATCCTCACCCCACACAGTCAACATGGCACAGACAAAATAGTTAAAGATAATGTAAATCAGAAATGACTCCATGCAAGCACGGGCATTTTCTTTTTTTGCCAAGCCAATAGGCAGAGCAATAGCAAACAGCAAAGGCATCTGTCTAAATACCGTCCAGGCACCTTCCTGTACAATATACCAAAAATTCGACCAAGCTGTGCCAGGCTCAGCTATGGAGCCGAGAATCATAGGATTTAGGCACAAAATAGAGATTGCAACGAATATACCAAATACGCCAAACATGAGCACTGGTGTAAACATAGCTCCACCAAAGCGCTGCACCTTCTGCATAATTACCTCTTTTGACAGCGACATCTTCTTTCCCTCCTAAATGGAAAATATCACAAATTCTCGCAAATACCCCAAATTTGCGTAAACTAAAAGGCCACACCGAAACAATGTGACCTTTTAAGTTGTCTACTCAAAACTGAATCTTACTTCAGCTCAGGCCAATAATCCTTATTTGCTTCAATCAAATCATCCAAAATAGCCTTGGCTACAGAAGCACTTGGCACAGTCTTAGACAGAGTCAAAGCCTGCCACAGAGTCTGATAGCTGCCATTAATCCAGGCATCTACCACCAGTTTCTCTACAGAAACCTGCTGCTCCATCAAACCCTTCTGGAACTGAGGAATCTTGCCGATGGAAATCTTTTCATAGCCATTGGAGCTAATAATACATGGAATTTCCACCATAGCGGTAGCATCAAAGTTGGAGATAGCACCATCATTTTCAACAATCAGAAGCATACGAGCCTTGGTATTGAAGGCAATGGCCTCTGCCAAATCAACGATATAGCTTGCATGGTCATCGCTGTGGAAAGCGCAATTCTCAGCAGTACCCTTGGCCACAATATCAGCAGCAGCAGAGAAAACTTCCTTCTCACGATGCTCCATAACCTCGTTGGCACGAGTGTGGTCTGGATGCTGATTGTCATGGTTGAATACATAATCAGGATAGAGATAATATTTCAAATAGGTGTTAGGCAAAGTGGAAGGATCTACAGCAAAAACATCCTTTGCCTTGCCAAAGGTATCCATCCAGCTTGGCTCTACATTAGGATCATTAGGATTTACAATGTAACCATGCTGAGCCACATGCTCCTTGATTTTTGGCATCAGGTCATTGCCTTCCTTGTCGCGGATATCGCACCACCAGCCAAAGTGATTCAAGCCATAATAACGGCAGGTCATTTCCTTGCGGTCCTTCAGACCAGCAATCTCTGCCATACGCTCCTCGATACCTACTGGCATATCGCAGATGTTGATAATTTTGGAGTTAGGGCGGAGACGACGGGTTGCCTCTGCCACAATAGCTGCTGGGTTGGAGTAGTTCAGCATCCAGGCGTTTGGAGAATATTTTTCCATATAATCAAGGATTTCTATTACACCGCCAATAGAACGCATACCATAAGCAATACCACCAGGGCCGCAGGTTTCCTGACCAAATACACCATGACGCATAGGAATCTTCTCATCCTTTTCACGCATAGCATATTTACCTACACGGATGTGAGCCATAACAAAATCTACATCAGTAAAAGCCTCTTTAGGATCAGTGCTATAGGAGAAAGCAATCTCTGGTGCCCGCTCAGCCAAAAGAATCTTGCAGGCCTCAGCAATCTTAGCCTGACGCTCTGCATCATTATCGTAGAACTTAATCTGACGGATAGGGAAACGATCCTGATGCTCCAAAAGCATAAGTACAATACCTGGTGTAAAGGTGCTGCCGCCGCCTGCGATAACAATAGATGACTTCTTCATTTTACATACCCCTTTTCATAATTTAAATTTATTTGAGTTGTTGTTCACTTGATGTCTATATAATACCGAAAAGCGGTCGCAAAGTCAATAATATCAAGGCATCTAGGGAATTGTCACCCCATCTTGTGCATTGGTATCACTCTATGTGATAAATCACATATACATAAACAATATTTATGTATATGATTAGCACAGCATCCCACACCTATAGAGACGGGGATATCAGACACCTGGTCACTCCTGCTCGGAAAGAAATTGAGAATAGCTAAGAAACCATATCTCTACCAGCAGGAAAAAACCTAGCATGGATTCATAGGTCTTTTCCGCCCCACAAGCATAGGGCATCTTACAAATAGTTACATATAGGCTTTCTGTGGCTAAGCGGGAAAGAGAATTACTTTTGAGACGAGTTAAAGATATAATTGGTATTTGATTAGCATGGAGCTGCTGAGCATATTCCACCACAGATGCCGTTTCCCCACTAAGGGAAATAACAATAAATAAATCATCCGGTTTGGCCCGGGCAACCACACCCCGCATTTCGTCCTGACCTTTGATGTTAATAATATACTTTTCGTCCATAATAAATAATCGCATCAACTCATTGGCAATATTCCGCTGTACATGACCGGAGCTATAGACAAATACTCTTTTAGCCTTGTACAGCATACGATTGGCATAGAGAAAATTCTGCTTGCCTATTTCCTCTCCCAGCTCATGGCACATTTTGGCAGCTGCACCCGCAATATCCATAGTAGGCTTTTCACGGGTTTGGGAATTTTCCATTTTTAAAATCATTTTCAAATCACTAAAACCATCCAGTCCCAGCTTTTTGGCAAAGCGCAGTACCGTTGTCCGAGAAACATTGCAGGCATCCGCTAAATCATAAATGGAAACATAGCAGCATTCCTTGCGATGGTTGGATATATACCTCCAGACGATTAAGTCTGTCTGACTCAGCTCCCGCAGATGATTATTCACCAAATCGTCCAATTTCATAAGCCTCATTCCTTTCCTAGATTGCTTAATGACACAATGTGATTTATTTTCCATTTATCAGCTGGTAAAAAAGGGCTAAAGCCGCTATCCAAACAACTTCAACCCTTTTCATTAAAAACTTCTTTATTTTACCGCAGGAAACCGCCGATTATCTGGGCTTCTGCCTCAGCTTCAGTAAGGCCCAGAGACATCAACTTGATTAGCTGGTCTCCAGCGATTTTGCCAATGGCCGCCTCATGAATCAAAGCTGCATCCACATCCTTGGCATCCAGCCTTGGTATGGCCACTACATGAGCCTTGTCCATAATAATGGCATCACATTCCGCATGACCGCTGCAGGCTGTCTCGCCTACAATAGCTGCCTCAAAAACCTGCTCAGAATTATCTCTGGCTACAGAACGAGAAATAACATCTGTACTGGAGCCCTTACCCTGCAGCTTGACCTCGTAAACACTGGTAGCCACCTGGTCCCCATGAGTCATCAACCGCTCATGGACAATCATGGTTGCCCCCTCAGCCAATTCAGCCTTGGTAATACGATGAGTAGAATCAACCCCCTTTATCTGTACCATTTCCATATCCACATAGCTATCAGCCTGCTGATAAACCTCGGTTACAGGGTTCAATATCCGCTTTCCCTTGCCGTCGCCCTCGCCGTAATGCTTTTCCACATAGCGCACCCGAGAATTTTTGCCCACATAGAAGCGATGGACACCATCATGCTGGGAATCCTGATTGCCACAGTTGTGAATACCGCAGCCTGCTACAATAACTACGTCGCAATCATCACCTACGTAGAAATCATTATAGACAGTTTCCTTGATACCGCTTTCACTAAGAACAACAGGAATATGCACGCTTTCATTCTTGGTGCCATCCTTGATGCGGATATCTATACCGCTTTTGCCATCAGTTTTGGTGGCAATATCAATATTAGCTGTGGTATTCCGCCCAGCCTTTTCACCATTAACGCGGAAATTATAAGCTCCCTCTGGTACGCCGTGCAGGTCAGCCACCTCTGTCAGCATATGCATCTGAATATTGTCTAACATCTTAGAAACCTCCCTTTGGATCCAGCTTGGAGCAAGCCGCATTAACAGCAGAAGCCGTACCTAATAGCTCTGGCAGAATATCTGCTTTGGCCCCTTGCTTGGCCACCTTGCCATTTTCAATAACCACGATTTCATCGGCAATATTCAGGATTCTTTCCTGATGGGAAATAATCAAAACTGTGCCTTGTACAGTCTTGCGAATATTTTCAAATACCTGAATCAGATTCTGAAAGCTCCAAATATCAATACCAGCCTCTGGCTCATCAAAAATAGAGAACTTGGTGCCTCTAGCCAGCACAGTAGCAATCTCAATGCGCTTCAACTCACCGCCAGACAAGGAATTATTTACCTCACGGTTAATATACTCCTTGGCACACAGCCCCACCTTGGACAGATATTCACAGGCACTGTCCTTGGAAATATTCTTACCAGTAGCCAAACGCAAAAGGTCAATAACCTTAATGCCCTTAAAGTGCACTGGCTGCTGAAAAGCAAAGCTGATTCCCAGCTTGGCACGTTCCGTAATATTCTTTGCTGTAATATCCTCTCCGTCAAAAAGCAGACGACCAGAGCTAATATGGTTAATACCCATAATTGTCTTGGCCAGAGTGGATTTACCGCCACCATTTGGACCGGTTATTACTACGAATTTGCCATCTGGAATCACCAAATCCATATGGTCAATAATATTTTTCTCTATGTTATTCTCTGTCACTGTATAAGTAACATTTTGCAGCTCTAACATAAAACTCTCCCCTACACAAATCCTTTAAAAGTCACAAAAAAGGTTTGCCAATCTGCAAGCAGACCAGCAAACCCTCTTTAGCAGGCCTTCAACACCCCCTGCAATATTAATCTATTTAGTTAGATTAGAACAAATCCTTGGCCAAAACGATGGTCTGATCACGATTTGGACCTACAGATACAATACCCAGGTCAATACCAGTAACCTCGGCCATGCGCTCCAAATAGATGCGAGCCTTCTCAGGCAGTTCCTCATAGGTACGGATACCGCTAATATCAGTTTTCCAGCCCTCGAAAGTCTCATAAACAGGCTCTACCTCAGCCAATACCTTCAAGGAAGCAGGAATCTCGTTGAGAATCTCACCCTTATACTTATAGGCAACACACATCTTGATTTCATCCATGCAATCCAGAATATCCAGACGAGTAATAGCCATATAATCAATACCAGACAAGAGGCCAGCATAGCGTACAACGCAGGCATCCAACCAGCCAGTACGGCGAGGACGGCCAGTTACAGTACCATATTCATGACCAGCATCACGAATGGTGTCACCAATCTCATTCAGTTGCTCAGTTGGGAATGGGCCTTCACCTACACGGGTGCAATATGCCTTTACTACGCCTACAACCTTGTCAATATCACGAGGTGCTACACCAGCACCAACGCCGATACCACCGGAAATAGGATGGGAAGCAGTAACATATGGATAGGTACCATAGTCAATATCCAGCATGGTAGCCTGAGCACCCTCAAAGAGAATCTTGCGATCAGCCTTCAGCTCATCATGCAGCAAAGCAATGGTATCGCATACATATGGACGGAGACGATCTGCATAGCCCTCATACTCCTTCAGCATGGACTCATAGTCCATAGGCTCCTTGCCATAGAGCTTGACAATCTCCATGTTCTTCAGCTCCAGATTTTCCTTCAGGCGCTTGGCGAACTCTTCCTTGTCAATAAAATCACAGACACGGATACCAATACGGTTATCACGATCTGCATAGCATGGGCCAATACCATTCTTGGTAGTACCAACCTTGTTATCGCCCTTCAGCTCCTCAATGTAGCCATCCATCTCGCAATGATATGGCAGAACCACATGAGCGCGGTTGCTGATACGGATACCGCTGACATCAATACCCTGAGCAATCATGCCGTCCATTTCCTGCAGCATAACCTTTGGGTTAAAGGCAACACCATTGCCTACTACGCACAGGGTTCCCTTGTACAGAATACCGGATGGCATCAAGCGCAGCTTGTATTCTACACCATCAACAGCAACAGTATGGCCAGCATTGCTGCCGCCCTGATAGCGGACAACAGTCTCAGCCTTCTGTGCCAAATAATCTACAATCTTACCTTTGCCTTCGTCACCCCACTGGGTGCCTAAAACTACAACAGCTGACATACAGCAGTCTCCCCTCATGTTATCTAAATGAAATCCACCAGCTTGGCAAATTTCTTCATTGTTTGACTCATATAGCATAGCATATCTAAACCGTTAATGTCAATCAAAACAGCCCTGCTATACCTTTCACCAATTACTATTACGCTTCCAGAACCCCGGCTGCAGCATAGCCAAAAAAGTAAATATTTCCAACCTGCCTATGATCATGCAAAGACAGCAAACCAGCTTGGTTACATCCGGCAAATCATAAAAGGTATAAGCCACGCCAAAGGCCACCCCTGCATTGCCCATGCAGGACAGTCCCAGCAAAATAGAATCCACCACCGGCAGACCATCAAAATTAAAGACACAGGCTGCCAGCAAAGCTATCATCACATACAGAAAGAAGAATCTGGCCACTCGATACACCACTGTAGAAGATTGGCTCTGACTCTCCATTGTAACCCTGGCAATACTATTAGGGTGAAGCTTCTCTTGAATAATCGTCCCCACCATTTTCCAAAGAATAATCACACGAGAAACCTTCATACCACCACTGGTAGAGCCGCCACAGCCTCCCATCAGCATTACCAGAATAATACAGAACTGGGAAAAAGCTGGCCACTCATCAAAATTATAGGTACTCAAACCAGTAGTAGTCATAATGGAAGAAATCTGAAAGGCCGCCCCCCGCAGAGCATCTCCCATCTGCCATCCCATATCATCATGAAGATTCAAAGTTACCAAAATAGTAACCACTGCATAAATAGCTAGATAGACCCTAAATTCCGTGTCCCTGATAATATGTCGATATCCCTTTTTAAAGGCCAAAAAATACAAGCCAAAATTGCCACCGCCGATGAGCATAAAGACAATCAGTACCAGCTCCACAGGCAGACTGTGAAAATCTGCTGCACTGCCATTAGTGGTAGCAAAACCACCTGTGGCTATAGCCGACATAGCCAGATTCACCGCATCAAAAAGACTCGTGCCACACAGTAACAGCAAGGTAGTTAGGATAACAGAAAAAAACACATACATAAGCAAAAGGGCATTGGCTGTGGATTTCATTCTAGGCACCACCCGCATCTCTGTAGGCCCTGCCCCTTCTGCATTAAACATTTTGGCGGCGCCGCTGCCTGTCTGGGGAAACATGGCAATGTAAATAACTATAATGCCCAAGCCTCCCACCCAATGGGTAATACTGCGCCACAAAACAATACTTCTCGGCACAACATCCAGATTCTGAATAACAGAAGCTCCCGTACAGGTCAAACCAGATACCCCTTCAAAAATACTGTCAATTGGATTCAAATAATGACCTGCCAAAAAAGGCAGGGAAGCCAGCAAAGGAATAATAAACCAAGCAATGCCTGTAACCGCAATGCCCTCTCGAATGGTCAGACTGTCATGCTCCAGCTCGCCATAATTACTAAGGGCTACACCTACCCCAAAGCTTATCAGCATGGTACCGGCAAAATCCATAGCGCAGGCTTCCCCCCAATACAAGGCCATAATAAATGGGACACCTAGGGACAGGGTAACCGCAAATTGCAGCTGGCTTAGCACATATGCAATAACCTTTAGATTCATTTACCCCACCTATCAATACCTTTCTCTCAATCCTGTCCAGGCTCCATGAGCTAGAAGCAGGAAGGTAAAAATATTTATCTTGCCAATAATCATAAGCAAACTACAATATAGCTTGGCCCAATCCGGCAGCATCCGAACCTCCTGAGCATCAAGATGAAACATCATCATTGGCCCAGAGCTGGTAAGACAAGCAATGGTCATATCCATAGTCTGCTGCATATTCAATCCCGTCAAGGACAAAACCAGCAAAGAAAACAGCATACACAGGAAAAACATAAAGAAATACCCCAGAATACGCTCAATAATCTTCTGTGGCACCGTCCGCCCATCAATAACAATATGGACTACCATATTAGGATGCAAAGTTCGCTTCATTTCTGCCAGAGAGCTTTTCAACAGCACCTGCAGGCGGAATATTTTGAAGCCTCCGGAAATAGAGCCCATACAGCCACCAATCAAGGCTATACACATCAAAAAGAATTTGTCCACATCATCCCAATGATACATATTCTCTGCCATAATACCATTGGTACAGCCAAAGGAAACCACATGAAACAGGGAATTACTTACAGCATCCGGTAAGCTGTAAAATCCCGCCAAATAGAGATGCAAGGCTATTATCCCTGTAAAGGCAGCCACCATCAGACCAAAAAGCCGCATTTCACTATTTTTCCAAGTGTGGATTACAAACCTCCATTCCTTAAAATCCAGGGCCTGCCAGTACATAAAAACATTACAACCAGCAGCCACAATTCCCAACAGGGCCGTAACCACCACCCATCCACTAAAGCTAATATCAGCAGCTGGAGTATAACAGCCTCCTGTGGATATGGTCACCAAGGCCATATTAACCCCATCAAAAAGTTCCAAGCCACTAAGCATGTACAAAAGAAAACCTAAAACAGTTACTAAAGTATAAATACGCAGAATTTTTACCGAAGTACGGTTTATCCGCCGCAAAGTAATAAGGCCAGTGCGCAAGCTGCCCGGCATAATAAACGCCGTGCCAAAGCAGCCGCTGGTGCCAGGCAGTACCGTACTCAACAGCAGCAAGACCATATAGCCTCCCAGCCATTGGGACAGACTGCGCCATAGGATTATCGCCTCATCAGCCCTATAAGGCAAATCCATAACACCTGTGGTAGTAAAACAGGAAATACTATCAAATATACCATTTATCAGAGTTAAGTCCCCATCTAAATAATAGGGCAGCCCTCCAAAGATGGACATTATCCACCAACATACAAAGAGAAATCCTGCTCCAGCCAAAACGCTAAGGCTTTCCTCCGGCTCCTGGCCTCGTCCTATCAGAATAACACCTGCCAGCAGGGCTGCCAAAATAGACGCCGCAAAAGCCCCTACAGTTTGCCACATTCCATGATATAGACTATAGCAAAAGGGTATCAGCTGCAGGCCTCCGCAAAGCAGAATTACTCGGCCCATTAACAACAGAACCAGCTTATTCATTCTGTCACTCAATCCTTTTGAAAATATTTCAATACATTTTTCGAATGCTTCATCTGAACAATAATAATGGCTCTATCCCCAGGATTCAGCACCGAATTACCATTTGGCACAAAGGCTTCCTCATCCCGCACATAGCCACATACCAAGCATTCCCTAGGCAAAGCAGCATCCATCAGCTTTTTGCCAGCTACCTTGGCTCCCGGCTGAACCACAACCTCGATAGCCTCTGCCTTGGCCCCCTCCAACAGGGATACGGAAACAATGCCCCCTCGCCGTACAAAGGCCAATACCTCGCTGGCAGCCAAGAAACGGGAGGATAGTACAATATCCACGCCCACCTTTTCCATTAGGTCAATATAATCATATCTATTTACCGTAACTATGGTTTTGGCCGCCCCCAGATGCCGTCCCATCAAGGCCAACAGCAAATTCAGCTTATCATCATCCGTCATACAGATCATAATGTCAGCATCGCTGATTCCCTCTGACTGCAACAAATCAATATTAGTGCCATCACCATGAATAGCCATGCTGTGGCTGGACAGGGTGCCAGCAATCAAGCGGCAGCGTTCCCGGTTCATATCAAATATTTTCACCCGAACCCCTTGCTTATCCAGAATCCTAGCGGTAAATCTGCCAGCTCGGCCGGCACCAATAATCACCGCCCGACTGATTTTTCTAGCATCACTTCTGACCAGATTCTTGCTAAAGTTAGCAATTGCGCCAGCTTCCCCTACAAAATAAGCATTATCATGAGACAGCAAGCAATCATCACCATGAGGAATAATCATGCGATGATCTCGGAAAATCATAGCAGCCAAAATGGATTTTGGTATATCCAGATTCTTCAAAGGGGTACCTGCTAAAGGTGAATTGCGTCCCACCTTCGTCTCAAAAAGCCGCACCCTACCCTCAGCAAAATCCTCCACATTAAGGGCTGCTGGCACCATGAGAATCCGGTTAATCTCCATAGAGGTAATATACTCAGGGTTCAGCATCAAATCAATATCAAAATTAGCCTTTAGATAATCCTTGGCCTCAGACATAAACTGCATATCCCTGATTCTAGCCACAGTATGAGTTATGCCATGCTTCTTGGCCAGAATACAGCACACCATATTTACCTCATCACTGCCTGTAACAGCAATGAGAATATCTGCCCCCTGTACATCAGGATTGTCCATGGTAATAGGGCTGGAACCGTTGGCAGCCATAGTCAAAACATCCAGATTCTCCTTAATGTTCTCCAGCTGCCCCTCCTCTTTGTCGATAACGACAATATCGTATTCCTCCTGAGAGAGCAGCTCTGCTATGCTATAGCCCAGCTTGCCGGCACCGATAATTATTACCCGCATTATATTCACTCCATCTTCTCTGCATTACATACATTTCGCCGAAATTATCTTCATATATATTACACTTTTTAAGCAGGAAAAGCTATAGGCAAAAAAATTCTTAAAACATAGCAATGCTGTATACATTCTATATCACTGGACAATAGCAAGGTTTTTCTTTTATAATAAATAGGAAGAAACTTTTTAGCCAAAGGTGGTATAGTATGAAAAATAACAACAAAGTATCTCTTCTGCGCCGGCGCAAAACCGCTATGGACTGGATAAAAAAATATCTGGTTCTGATTATCGGTTCTCTGATTTACAGTGCTGGTCTGGAGATATTTTTGGTTCCCAACAACATTATTGATGGTGGCGTAGTAGGTATTTCCATTATGGCCAGCTATTTGACAGGCATTCCCTTTGGTGTCTACATGCTGGTCCTGAATCTGCCATTTCTTTATCTTGGGTACAAGCAGATTGGCAAAACCTTTGCCATTTCTACTATAATATCTATCATAGCCCTTTCTATCTTTTCTGAATTTTTGGAGCCTGTGCCCCAAATCACCCAAGACTACTTCCTGGCAGCCATCTTCGGCGGCATTATTGCCGGTGCTGGTGTAGGACTGGTTATCCGGCAGGGTGGCTCTCTGGATGGTACTGAAATTACAGCCATTATCCTAGACCGCAAAACTTCCTTCTCCGTAGGCGAGGTTGTTATGTTCTTCAACCTATTTATCTTAGGTGCTGCCGGCTTCGTTTTTGGCTGGGACAAGGCCATGTATTCCTTGGTAGCCTATTTTATCATTTCCAAAATGATTGATGTGGTATTGAAGGGCTTGGACGAATCCTATGCTGTGATGATTGTCTCTGACGAATATGAGGAGATTGCCGATGCTCTTATGCATCGTCTAGGTCGTGGCGTAACATATCTTCACGGACAGGGGGCATATACAGGAGACGACAAGCAGGTTCTCTACTGCGTAGTTACCAGATTGGAAGTAGTAAAGCTAAAGGAAATTGCCCTAGAAAAGGACGAAACCGCCTTTGTAACCATCAATCCAGTTCACGATATTGTAGGTGGTCGTTTCAAGAAAAAATCTATTCATTAAATACAAAATAGCAATCCTCACCTGAGAATTGCTATTTTTTTAATTGGTTTCTTCTTATTTACATATTTAAAAACCTATGTTAAAATAAAAATGAACTTTCGTTAAATTTTTTTATTATTCTTGCAGTTTAGTTAGTCTTATTAATTTATTTTCACAAATACCTTGACTTTTTTCCTATTTTACTCTCATAATAAATATGCGAATATTGTCAACGTAAACAATAACGGATTCTAGGGGGACATCATATGTACCGAGATAAAGACAAATTAGCCATCAATGTGGCCAAATTATATTATCGTTCAGATTTTAGCCAACAGAAAATAGCCCAGGAATTGGGCGTATCCAGGCCTTCTATTTCCCGGCTACTTCAATATGCCAAGGACAAGGGCTATGTCAACATCCAGATTGTAGATCCTGTAGAAGATATGAGTATTATGGAGCAGCGCCTCAAGGACAAACTTCATCTCAAGGATGTAAAAATCGCCTCATCTACCATCAATGATGAGGAAGAAATCAAAAAATATATCTCCATTGCTGCTGCCCAGTATCTGGATGGCATTATTAAAGATGGGGATATTATTGGTGTGGGCTGGGGTACAACCCTGTACAATATGTCTCAAGCCTTAATTTCTCGTTCCATAAAGGGTTCTCAGGTTGTACAGCTGGAGGGTGGCTTAAGCAATTCCGAATGGAACAATTACTCACGAGAGATTTTAGAGAATTTTGCGAATAATTTTAATACTGTAGCCCAGTATCTTCCTTTGCCTGTTATTTTTGATAACAAAGCTACTAAGGAGCAGGTGGACAAGGATAGATATATCAAGCGGATATTGGAGCTGGGCCGTCATGCCAATATTGCCCTGTTCAGCGTAGGTACAGTGCGTCCTAATGCCCTGTTCTTCCGCCTTGGCTATACTGATATTCAGGAGCAGGAAAAGATTCAGCGAAATTCCGTAGGGGATATCTGCTCCCGATTCTTTGATGTAGAGGGCAGAGTCTGCAATAGAGATTTAGATGAACGTACCGTAGGTATTACCTTGAGCGAACTGCGGGATAAGGAATACAGCATAATGATTTCTGGTGGCGAGGGCAAAATCAACGCTATTAAGGCCGCCCTAAAGGGACGTTATGCCAATGTATTAATCACAGACCAGTTTACAGGCAAGGCTTTGCTGGAAGATTAATTAGCAAAGACCAAAACCGTCTTAGTTATGGTACTAATTCATAGGTATAAATCTACTTATGAGATTTCCCCATAACTAAGGCGTTTTTTTATGCCCAAATATAAATATTGGAAAATTAGCCAGATTTAGGGCCAAATATACGCCTCAAAAAGTGGTTGAAGTTTTCAATTATATTTAAAACCACCCTTGTCCTCCATTTATATCTAATTAATCACATAAAAAAACTGCCCCATAGGCAAAGATAATCAGCAAAATTCAACATAATCCGCTTTTACCTTTATTTTCCCTATGGGACAGTTCTAAGTTTTTATTGCATTATTACAGCATATGAGCTCTCAGCTCTTCACCGCTTAATGGAGACAGATAGGCTGGGGCAATATCAAATACGGTCTTACAGCCATTAGTGCCTTCCTGATGGAGACGATTTACAGCCCGTGCATAGGCCAGAATTACAGAGGAAGTAAATTCTGGATTAGAATCCAGCTTCAAGCTATATTCAATAACATGCTTGTGCTCACCATTAAAGCCTGTTGCACCAGTACGGAATACAAAACCACCATGAGGAATACCGCTATGGTTAGCCTTAAGCTCCTCCTCACTGATAAAATGTACGGTAGTATCATAGTCAGAGAAATAATTTGGCATATTCTTAATATCTGCTTCAATCTGAGCCAGATCTGCCCCTTCCTCAGCTACCACAAAGCACTCCCGCACATGCTTCTGACGAGTAGTCAGCTCTGGATTCTCACCGTTTCGTACAGACTTCAGGGCAGCTTCTACAGGAATGGTGTACTGCTTGCCATCCTTAACACCTTTAACCCGGCGAATAGCATCAGAATGTCCCTGGCTAACTCCCTTGCCCCAGAAGGTATAATCATTACCCTGTGGCAAAACTGCATTGGCATAAAGACGATTCAGAGAGAACATACCTGGGTCCCAGCCACAGGAAATCAAAGCGGTATGACCGCTTGCCTGGGCAGCTTTATCTACATTGGCAAAATGCTCTGGAATACGGGCATGAGTGTCAAAACTATCAATTACATTAAAGTATTTAGCCAGCTCTGGAGTCTGTTTTGGCAAATCTGTAGCGCTGCCGCCGCAAAGTACCAATACATCAATCTCATCAGCATGATTAGCAGCCTCAGCAGCAGGATATACCTTAACACCCTCAGTCTGCAGCTTTACAGTCTCAGGATTGCGGCGAGTAAAAACAGCCACCAGCTCCATATCATCGTTCTGACGTACAGCAGCCTCTACACCACGGCCCAAATTACCATAACCATAAATACCAATTCTCATAATCTATTCTTCCTTTCACAGCATATACCACCCCTAGATGATATACATATAATGGTATAGTTAGGTGTAAACATATGACGATATTTACATAGATAATAATAACACAAAATTCCCATATTGGGTATATATTTATAGAGTATACAATGTACAGCAAAAATTTTTTTCCTCCAGAACTGCTGACCGCCTTGGATTTGCCTTCCATACCACCAAGCAAACCCTTTCCAGCACCGTAAAACAGGTAATGAGATTAATACATCGCTAATTTCTGATTTATCGAGTCACCTCTATCTAGAGTTGTAAATATAATTCGGGATGTCAAAATTTTTCGAAATACAGCCTGCGGTCATAACGACTTTTGCTCTGTCCGACTTAATGGCCCTATCTGATGATTTATCCTAACGCACAGATACCGCTTGTCGCTGAGCCAATTCACAGAGGCCGTAATGATAGAGAGTGCCACCGGGGCCACTTTTGCTACGCAAAAGCAGGAGTCTCCCGACGCAAAAGTGTCATGCCCCTCCGGCTGTTGTCGAATCATCAAGGCTTATCGATATTGTCAATCCCCAATAAATTTGCCATCTTCGTAGGGAATAAGTCATTCCAAATAGTGCCAAAGCAGAAAGACGCAATGAATACACAAAGTAGAAGGCATGACATATACCCTTAACAGGTATATCGATGTGCCTCGCTTCTTAACGAATTTAAGCCATGAAAAGGTGAACATCGTGAAGCTTTTCATGTGATTAAATGAGTTTAGCAGCGTGAGGCACATCAATATAGCGCGAGCGTGCCTGTAAGGGTATATGCCATGCCTCAGTAAAGAGTATATGTATGCCATTATGCAAATAAATCTTTGGCTCTACAAATCAGAATTTATAAACCTGCATTTAATGTTTCACGTGAAACAGACAAAAATGAAATCCCCCTCCGAATTTCGAAGGGGGGATTTCTGTGTATTGGACAAATATTTGTAGAAAACTTAATTTTTATTATAGGTGCGATACATCTTGATTGGCTCAGGATTATCACTAATGCTCCACACACCGCATGGGCACACACCAGCACAGATACCACAACCGATACATCTATCAGGATTGGACTCATAGCTCCAGGAACCATCCTCATGCTGTACACGAGTAATAGCCTCCTCTGGGCAAGACTCCAAACACATTTTGCAGTCACGACAAGTACCACAGCTAATACAACGAGCAAAGTCCTGAGCAGGCTCACCCAAATTGCAATGATGGCACTTGGTAAAATATGCCTTGGACAAACGCTCTGCTGGAATCTTGTGCTTCTCTGGGAATGGTGTCATAGCCTGTCCCATTACATATTCATCTACATAATGAGCTGCCTTAATACCATCGCCAATAGCATCAGTCAAACGACCTGGCTTAATCACATCACCAGCAGCAAATACTCCTGGCAGAATGGATTTATCCTCCTTGGCAATGAGCCAGCTGCCCCGGAACTTCTTGATAGAATCATCCTCTGGCAGATAATCCAAGACAGGAGCTTCACCAATGGAAACAATTACCTCATCAGCAGGAATAAATCTGCCATCATTGGCATATACACCCTCCTTGGTAATCTTTTCGGTAAAGAAAGGCCATACCAGCTTGCCGCCACGGCCCTCAACATAAGCAATTTCATCAGCAAAGGCTGCTGGCTTCTGCACATCTACAGCCACTACAGACTCAGCACCCATATCATAGGCAGCACGGCAGGTATCCATACCGGAATTACCACAGCCGATAACCACAACTCGCTTGCCAACCTTTGGATTAAGACCTGCATTTACCTTCTTCAGGAAATCCAGTCCCATAGTCAAAAGCTCCTTGCCCTCCCAGTTGAAATAACGGGATTCATGGCCACCAGTAGCTACAACTACAGCATCATTTTCCTGCTGAATCTGAGCAAATTTCGCCTTGTCCACACGACAGGAAGTCACAAACTTCACGCCGATGCCCTCAATGCGCTTCAATTCGCTAACCAGCACATCATGCATCAGACGGCCTCTAGGAATAACCTGCTCCAGCTTGCCGCCGATATGCTCTGCATCATCATATACAGTAACAGCATGGCCCTTGCGACGCAGCTGCCAAGCAGCAGACAAGCCTGCCATACCGCCACCAATAATGCCGATTTTCTTACCAGTTTCCTTCTCTGGAGGAGCGACTTGCTGATAAGCAGACAACCAGCCCAGATTGCCAATCTGAATTGGCTCATCAATACCCCCACGGGTACAGCCATCCATACAAGGATTTGGGCAGACACTGCCACAGACAGAGCCTGGGAATGGTGTATATTCCAGCTCCAGCTCAATAGCTTCCTGCACCTTACCCTGACGCAGCAGATTCATACGACGCTGGGTTGGAATGCCAGTAGGACAACTAAATTCGCAAGGAGCATTAAATTTTGCATTATCCCAGCTTGGTACACGGAGACGGTACAAGCCGTGGGAAATAGTGTTATGAACGGCAAAGTCATCCATAGCAACATCACTGAAGATACCGCCCTTTACCCATTCCTGAGTACGGAACTCCTTCAGAGATTCTCTCTTCTTTGGCTGAGCCTGCTTTTCTTCAAAGGTAAGAGGACGCAGCTTCTTCCACTGAGACCAATCAGACAGCTCTGCCTTCAGCTCTGGCTTCTGAATTTTTGCCAGGAACTCATCCATGCCCCCAGCCAGGAAATCAATATCCTCCTGCTCCAAATCCAGATAGCAAATATCTGCAGGATAAGAGCTAATAGGGCCGCGGACATAAACAACGCCGCCAACCATGCCTACACAGGCACGCTCGCCCAAAACAGAGGTAAATTCATCACAATCATAACCGCAGACAACAGCACGACCGCCACCCATAAACTCAAAGGAGAAAGAGCCGGTATTCTTCAAAATCCACAGCTCTGGCTCCTCATAAAGAGGATCGTGTTTCATCAAAGAACCACTACGAGTACCAGCCCGGCCACCAATGTAAATCTTACCGCCAGCAGAGCAATGACCTGCAGTATCACCAGCATCACCATGCACGGTAATAATACCGCCAGCATTCAGCCAACCCACATCAGCAGAGGTTGATTCCTCCACCACAATCTCGGTATTAGGCAGGCACATGGAGCCTACACGCTGACCAGCATTGCTTACATGGAAAAACAGCTTTTTGCCCTCAGCATTCCACAATGGACCGCCAATATCATGCTGACCAGAAGCATGAATCTTAAACTCAGTTTCACCGTTGCGGACAGCTTCCTCAATAGCCAACAGCAAATCCTGGGTGGACATACGATCATGTCCCTTAATAGTTTCTATCTCAAACATTTCCGTACTCCTCCCTTATTAGCACACATACTGGATGCCCAGCTTATCAGCAATAGCCTTATCAGTAGATACCAAGGCATCACTACGGCCAACAGGTATAGAGCTGTTACCAATAGGAGCCATCAGCTTCTTCAGCTCAGCATCAAAGGCCAATACATAGTCCACAATCTTCTGAGCACCTTTATCAATATCCAGTCTCTTAACCAGACGAGGATCCTGAGTACAGATACCCATTGGACACTTACCAGTATTACAGGAGTTGCAACGGCCCTGCTCATTACCAACACAGCCCAAAAGCTGAATCAATACCTTACCTACAAATACGCCATTAGCACCCAGACACATCATCTTGAAGGCATCTGCTGCAGCATTACCAGTCATACCGATACCGCCGCCGCCATAGAGAGGAATCTGTCCCTGGAGGCCCTGCTTTACAGCAGCCAGATAGCAATCACGAATCTTGGATACAACAGGATGACCAGTATGATCCAAGGAAACCTCATTGGCTGCACCAGTACCGCCCTGAATACCATCAATAAAGAAACCACCACAAATCTTGTATGGATCACGCAAAAGATTATTATATACAGATACAGAGGTAGCAGATGCCGCACACTTGATAGCTACCGGTACACGGAAGCCAAAGGCTGCATTAAGGGACAAATGCATTTTCTGTACAGATTCTTCGATAGAATACAGGCCCTGATGATTTGGTGGTGAGGAAAGAGTTGCCTTAGGTACACCACGAATAGCCTGTACATGCTCAGCAACCTTAGCTGCTGGCAAAAGACCGCCATCACCTGGCTTAGCACCCTGACCAATTTTAATCAAAACACCAGCTGGATCAGTTACCATATGAGGAATAGCCTTAACAATACGGTTCCAACCAAAGTGACCAGATGCAATCTGGAGAATGAAATACTTCAGATAATCAGACTCCATCAGCTTTACAGGCATACCGCCCTCACCAGAGCTCATACGCACTGGCAGACCGCATTTCTCGTTCAGGTAAGCACAGGCCAAAGCCACTGCTTCCCAAGCACGAGTAGACAGCGCACCAATGGACATATCGGAGAAAATCAAAGGATAAATCCAATTTACTGGCGGTGTCTTGGTGGCCATAACCATTTTGCCATCCTTCATCTGGAAAGGCAGCTCCTTGGCAGACAGAACACGGCCAAATGGGGAACGAATATCAAAGGTATGACGAGCAGCATCCAGAGATGGGTCTGTCATCTGAGAAATACGACCAACAATAATGCTATCCAGGGTTCTCTGAGCATTCAGATTGGTACGGCCACCACGCTTAATAGGCCCTGCATCCTTAGAAAGGAGAGTTTTTCTGCTATCTGGATTCCGCACTGGATGAATAGCATTATTAGGACAAACCTTTTCGCACATACCGCAGCCACGGCAGAAGTCAGTGAGGCTGGCTACCTGCTTAATAATTGGACGGGCCACATGTCTATGCTCTGGCTTTGGCTGACTATCTGTGGAAACCACAATGGACTGAGCCTGAGTTTCTACTTTGATGGCCTTGAAGGAACAGCTAGCTACACAGCTGCCGCACATAGTACATCTATCTGCATGATATTCAATTTTCCAGGCAAGGTCATTTACAGAAATATCCTGTGTCTTTACTGCTTCCATCTCTGTACCTCCAGCTCATTGTCGATTACGATTACTTCACGCTCATTTGGATAAATATCCTTAGTCATATCTCTATCTGGCATAATTTCATTTAAGCCGCAAACCTCTGAGGCAATAGCCACAGTGTTTTCATCCTGACCAATAACCACTGGACGCAGCTTCTTGGAGTCACAGCAGGTAATCATGCGATGGTCAGGCAAGGTGGCAATAATAGTATTTGGGCCATTGATTTCCAGATGAGCCAGGGACTGACGAATAGCCGTGAGAACATCCTTATCCTCACGCTTCTCAATCTCCTCGAAAGGCAGTGGAGTAATAACATGCTTGTAATAGTTAATAGGCCACTTTAGCTCGTGAAGCACATAATGCAGAGTGTAAAGGAAGCACTGGGAGTCAGACTCGAAACCAATATAGCCACGATGGAGAGACTTCTGGAACTCCTTATTCTTGGTGTAGAAAGTATTCTCGCCATTAGCACAAAGAGTATAACCCTGCAGGAAGAATGGATGCGCTGCATAGCGAACAATATCATAATTAGTGTTCTGACGACACTGTACCACAATATTCTTGGCAGACAGACAGCCATTGTCCTCCCAAAGATGGAAATAAGTAGCAATATCTCTTGGATCGCCAATTTCCTTCAGAGTCAGCACATCAGGCCAGAAAGAATATACATACCCCTCGCCAGCATCCTCCAACAGCTTGCGGAGAGCCAGACGGGTATTCAGCAGTACATCCTCCTTTTCCTTCTGGGACAGCTCGTTGTAATGCTCAGGGAAATCATAGTTACGGAATACATAATATGGCATAGCCTGAATATCCAAACCAGGCTCCTTATTAGGTACAGGAATCCACTCAGCCAACTGCACAAAGTTATGGCTGTCCATGTATTCCTCTACCATCTGATTGCCCTTCTGGGTGCAGGCCATAGAAAGTAAAGGCTTATCCTTGTAGGTGGAAAAAATTCCATACAAATCCTGCATAACCATTGCAAAGCCGGAGTTATCATGTCCCTCCTGCTGAGGCAGCATCAGATGCAGGGCCTTAGATGGATGCACAGGCACCTTGCTCTTGATAGAACCAATTCTACACATATTAACACTCCTCCAATACACACATATAGACAATAAGCTAATATAAGCTATTGGATAGCTTCTATATGTTTATGTAATAGAAGCCATTCAGTAACCGATATAGTTTATCATTCACCGGCGGACATTTATACCTAACTTTTAGTATATTTGTCTGCGGTAAGTATTATTATAGGTATATTATGGGTAACTGTCAATATAAATATTCAATACTTCACCACAGTAAAGCCCATAAAACCCTTGATTTTATTGGTTTTATTATTTTCTTAATGCATAAATATACAAAAATCATGCATATTTTATAATTATACAACTCAGCGATAAATGAAAAATATCCTCTCAATCCCGCCATAACAAGCCTCAAAGACCAAAGCCTCTTATCATAGCCTGTTTATGTTTTTCATTGTATTCTTGTATACCGTAATACTTTATTCTTTTACAGAAATATATAATAACAAATAAGTCATAGAAAAAGGTCGTTGTATATCCTAACGGTTATACAACGACCTTACATTATGTACTATTTTTTTCACAGGTACCATATAAACATTATTTACAAATACCCTGCTGGATTTACAGCTCTGCCGTTAATCCGCACCTCGTAGTGTACATGAGGGCCAGTGCTGTATCCAGTACTGCCCATATAGGCAATAACCTGGCCTCTGCGGACATACTGCCCTGGAGATACTACCACAGCCTGGGCATGGGCATATCTGGTCAAATAACCATTGCCATGATCTATATCCACCATATTGCCATAACCACCAGAGTTCCAGCCTGCATCAGTCACTACACCATCAGCTGTAGCCACAATCGGAGTACCTGCATCATCGGCAATATCAATACCAGGATGAAAATCAGAACCACCCCAGCGCAAGCCATAAGGAGAACTAACATCACCAGTAGTAGGCCAAATAGATGGTATAGTAACAGCTTCCCCTTGCTCATTGCCTAGCAAGGTCTGCTGCTCCTTCATGGCTTCCTTGAGCTGCTGAATGCTGGCCTTGCGAATAGCTATTCTCTGCTCCAAATCACTCAAAACTGTACTCACATTCTCAATATTGAGGCTCTGGTTAACAGGGCCACCCTGACCATTATGAGTGCCATCACCGCCATTGCCTTGTGGTGTATCATTGGCTCCAGCTTCCATGCCAGTAATCTGCCTCAACTCCATCTCCACCTGTCCCAGCTCACTAAGCTGACTTTGAAGATTGTCTGCTTTCTTGGACAGCTGCAGCAGCTGTTCCTGCTGAATGCTATTTACCTGCTGGAGACGCTCTATCTGAGCAGCCTCATCCCGCAAGGAATAGCTTGTATAGGTAGAGTACCCAAAGGCTCCTACCAGCAGCAAGGCTCCTGCAACAACAGATGCAATACCACATTTCACCCATTTGGCTGGCAAGTGAATGCTGCGAGCATCCTGTCCATCATTGGAGCTGATGCGGATGGTATATTCCTTTGCTATTTTTTTCTCTTCTTTGTTTTCTTGATTACTCAAGTAAACTCCTCCAAACTCAAAATGCACCTAATAGCTCTAAAAATTTTCCAAAGTATTTTATCACATTTTGTCATACTTTGCAAAACCCACTACCACCTATTTTCCTCCATTAATCTGAAAAAAAACTGACAAGATTTAGTTCTCTCCCACAATTTTATTGGCAATATTCAGAGCTTTAACACCATCAGAAGCATAAAAGTCTGCTCCAGCCTCCTGAGCATATTCCGGAGTAAGGGCTGCCCCCCCTACCATAACCTTGGCCGGAATATTTTCCTTCTTCAACTGGCGAATAACCTCGTCAATCTCCGTCATGGTAGTGGTCATCAAAGCACACAGGCCTACAATGGCAGCCTTATTTTCCTTGGCAGCTGCCACAATATCCTCTGCTGGAACATCCTTGCCTAAATCGATTAGATTGAAACCACTATTTTCCAGCAAGGCCCCTACAATATTCTTGCCCAAATCGTGCACATCGCCCTTAACAGTGGCCAGCACCACCGTGCCCTTGGTATTATCACCAGCAGAGGCAGGGAATTTTTCCTTCAATACCACAAAGGCACTGCGCATAGCCTCGGCAGACAGCAAAACCTGAGGCAGGAAAACCCGGCCGGCGCCAAAATCTACACCTACCTCATTCATTGCCGCCGTCAAAGCCTTTTCCGTCAGCTCATTAGGCTCAATACCTGTGTTAAGAGCATTCTCCACCAGGGAACGAATTTCATCAGCTTCACCTTCAATAACCGCAGCCTTGAGAGCCTCCAAAGGACTTAACTCCACATGCTTGGCCACCGCAGCCTTTTTAGGCACTGCCAAATTTTTATCATTACGGCTGAAATCCCGGCCATTAGCATCCTTGCCCAGCAAAGCCATAGAAGCCATCAATGCATTCTGCATGGACTCATCATAAGGATTCATAATCGGCGCATCCAAACCTGCGGCCAAACACATGGTAAAGAAGGTACTGTTAATCAGAGGACGATTTGGCATACCAAAGGAAATATTACTCAGGCCCATAGTAGCAGGATAGCCATAACGCTGGCGGTAAAGCCGCAGAGTTTCCAGCGTATGGTTGCAGGCATCTGCATCGGCAGCAATGGTCATAACCAAACCATCCAGCAGGAAATCGCCATCCTGTAAGCCAGCCTTTTTAGCAGTGCTAATAATGATATCCATAACCTTCAACCGCTCTTCCGCAGTTTTGGGAATGCCCTCGTCTGTCAAAGGCAGGCACAAAATGGCCGCACCATATTTACGAGCCAAAGGAATAAATTTTTCCAGCCTTTCCACCTCAGCGCTGACAGAATTTATCAAGGCACGGCCAGGATAAGCCCGCAAGCCTGCCTCCAGGGCTACAGGATCGCTGGTATCAATGGCCAAAGGAGCATCTGTCAGCTGAGCAATTTCCGTAACCGCCCGCTTCATGGCAGCTGCCTGATCAATACCGCCTACACCCATATTTACATCCAAAAGCCCTGCACCAGCTTTAACCTGGTCCAATGCTTCTCTCTTTACAGACACAAATGAACCATCCTTGATTTCGGCTGCCAGCTTTTTTCTGCCTGTAGGATTAATGCGCTCACCTATCAAAACAGTAGGCAGTTCCTTATCCACCATCACGGTTTTACTGCGACTGGTCAACATTAACCTACGACGCAGAGGCGCAAATTTTGGCTCCTCCACTCCCTCCAAAGCAGATTTAATAGCTGCAATATGCTCTGGAGTAGTGCCGCAACAACCACCGATATAGGTAGCACCAGCCTGTACCAACTTTGGTGCCCAGGTGCCAAAATCCTCTGGCCCCATAGGGAAGATGGTTTTGCCTTCCACCAACTGAGGCATACCGGCATTGGGCTGTACACTAATAGGCTTGGCAGTGTTCTGGGAAATAATTTTTACAATAGGCACCAGCTGTTCAGGGCCAAGAGAACAGTTGATACCTATAATATCTGCTCCCATAGCATCCAAGGTTATAGCGGCAGTCTGAGGATCAGTACCTGTAACAGTACGGCCATCCTCGCTATAGGACAGCTGACAAATCACTGGCAGCTTAGTAGCATCCTTAGCCGCCAAAAGAGCTGCCCGCATTTCCTGAATATCAATAAAGGTTTCTATCAGTATATAATCTGCACCTGCTGATTCCAAAGCCTGAGCCTGCTGATAGTAATTATCATAGGCCTCCTCAAAATCCAAATCTCCCAAAGGCTTAATAAATCTACCGGAAGGTCCCATGCCACCAGCGATTTTTACACAGCTTCCCTCAGGCACCTTAACAGCCTTGGCCGCCTTTACCGCAGCCTGATTTATTTCCACCACTCGATCGCTAAGGCCATAATGCTCCAGCTTCAAAGCAGAAGCACCAAAGGTAAAGCTTTCAATAATGGTAGATCCTGCATCTACATAACGCTGATGCACCTTGGTAACCTGCTCAGGATGATCCACACAAAGCATTTCTGGACAGGCACCTGGCTGTAAAAGTCCCAGCTGCTGGAACATGGTTCCCATAGCACCATCAAAAATATGTATCATACAATTACCTCTATTCTAGTTCAAAACAAATTCTGCCTAGGGCAAAATCCTTCAATGTAATAAATTAGTCGTGTGGTTAGTGTACTATTTTTGCTGGAATTTCGCAAGTAATATATTAACTGCGGCGAGCTGGGCAATCCAGTTTACTGCACTTACTACAATCGTGCTTGCCATTTGGTTTTTCGCATTCCTTATCTGGATAATATAAACCTATAATGGCCGTAATGGATTTACGAGGCGTCAACATCAAGGCTTCCGTCAAGGACACCCCGATTTCCTCCCCATGAGCCAGGGACAGCACCTCTGGCTGCTGTTCAATAGGCCAATCCCCATATCCCGGACTGAATCTCCATGTCATGGCCAGCCCCTGCCTTTTAACTACATTAAATATATTCTTTTCCATTCCATCAGCTACCTCCTCAATAGCTGTGGTAGCGGCAGCATCCAAAAGCATGGAAAAACTGTATTTTCCCTCCTCAAAGGAACGAGTTACCTGATCTTCAATGTCCTCTCCAATAGTGGCAGACATAATTACCACCTGACAGGCTTTTTGCAAATGTTTCCCTATACTTTTGCCCTGCAGCTTTACTTCCACTGTATGATCTTGATTGTAGACCGTCTGACTTTCTGCATCGTAATCGTAAATCTGCCAGACGCCCTTAGGCTGAATCAAAAGCTGTGCCTCCTGACAAGCATTGTCTATCAGCTCCTGCTTAAAGTCCTCTGCCTTTTGCAGACCTGCATATCTTCTAGTTTCCACTGGATCCACCGCCAAAATCGGTGCATTGTATATTGGCATTTATTTCACTTCCATAATTATTTATTACGCAATAGTTGCTAAAGCTATTTGTGATTGTAATGATTATATCTAAGGAAAAGATTATTTGCAAACCTATTTCAACGCATCACATCCTTCAGATTTTGCAAATTCCGATTTGCCGAGTTATCTCTTTCTCCCTACAAGTATAATTTATTATGCCATAGTTTTTCGATATACAGCCTGCGGTCATAACGACTTTTGCTCTGTCCGACTTAATGGCC
>SAMEA104315422__coassemble_205_pt1 | contig 34761 bp, 28 predicted proteins | sample SAMEA104315422__metabat2_low_PE_041 | metagenome-assembled genome bin SAMEA104315422 (sample SAMEA104315422) | gut metagenome | biome: Monkey gut; feature: monkey-associated habitat; material: faeces | place: China | collected 2013
ATCGTATATGTATGCCATTGCTAAGATTAGCATTTAGCTCGGCAAATCAGAATTTGTAGAAATATATTGCAAATGTATGACAAATGATATATTATGATGGTGAGGTGATAAATATGGCACAAGCAACATTGACTGCAAGATTAGATCCTATGGACAAGCAAAAATTTGAGACTTTTTGTAATTCAGTAGGTTTAACTGTTTCTGGAGCGATTAATTTATACGTGAAAGCTGTATTAAAAAATTACCGTATACCTTTTGATATTTCTAGTGATCCGTTTTATAGTGAAGAAAATATGAATGTATTAAGAAAATCAATTGCCCAGGCAGAAAACGGCTATACAGTTAAGCATGACCTATTAGAGGTGTCTGAATGAATTTGCTTTGGACAGAAATTGGTTGGGAAGACTATATCTATTGGCAATCTCAGGATAAAAAGACCTTAAGGCGTATAAATGGCTTAATTAAAGAAATACAAAGAACTCCATTCACTGGAACAGGTAAACCAGAACCTTTGCAACATGAATTTCAGGGATGTTGGAGTAGACGTATTGATGATAAAAATCGTATAGTTTATTCCTGTGAGGGGGATACTGTTACGGTATTTCAATGTCGTACTCATTATGGTGATAAATAGATTTTTGACATTAGCAAGAAAAATTCAAAAATTGTCTTGACAGGCAGGACAATTAGTCGTATTATATAAACCATCAAAGGGAGCGTAGCTCCTGCTAATCAAATACTCAAACCATTGAATGGGAAATAGTAGCTGATTTTGCTTATCTTCAGCGAGCCGGTGCCGTGAAAGCGGGTAGGTGTGATGACCGGTGGTAAGGTTTTAGTGAATGGTCCCAGGAGGGTTCACCCAAATCCCTTGTGGAAAGTAGGCTGAAACGGTTGCTCCCGTTACAGAGCTGAGGTATCGGAGGATGACTCCCGTACCAAGAGGATATTATATCGAGTGGCACGAACATTTCGTCTCGTTAGAGGTGGATGTTCGTTTTTTGTTTATATAGCCCTTGGATAGATATTGAAATTGGGTGGCACAGCGGAACCATTTCGCCCCATGTATAATCTACACAGTCAAATGTAGGTTGTACACGGAGTGAAATGGTTTTTTATTTTGAGTAAATCCAGAAGGTTCAAAGCAGCAAGAAGAAAGGAAGATGCCTTATGTTGAAGCAGTATATAGAAAAAATTATCAGTGGTCAGAATCTCACTCAGCAGGAAGCCGGAGAGGCTATGGACATTATTCTCACCGGTCAGGCCAATGACAGTCAGCTAGCCAGCTTCCTATCTGTCTTGAAAATGAAAGGCGAATCCGTAGACGAAATTGCAGGCTTTGCCAAAACCCTGATAAGTCATGCCGACCATGTACCTCACAGCAAGCCTGTTATGTGCAACTGTGGCACTGGTGGAGATACCAAGAACACTTTCAACATTTCCACTACCGCAGCCTTTGTGCTGGCAGCCGGCGGTGTAACCGTAGCCAAGCATGGCAATCGTGGGGTATCCAGTGCCAGCGGCAGCTCCGATGTCCTAGGGGAGCTGGGAGTTAAATACAATCTTACCCCTAAAAATGCTGGCAAAATCATTGATGATATTGGCGTAGCCTTCCTCTTTGCACCAGCCTTTAACAAGGCCATGAAATACGTCGCCAAAACTCGTCAGGAACTGGGCTATAGAACAGTATTCAATCTGTTGGGGCCTATTATCAATCCAGCAGGTCTTGACTACCAGATGGTAGGAATTTACGACAAAAAACTTACAGAGCTGATTGCTGGCGTGCTAAAGGAAATCGGTGTGAAGCATGCTCTGGTTATTGCCTCTGAGGATGGCATGGATGAAATCTCCACCAATGCCCCTACCAAGGTTAGCGAGCTAAAGGATGGGGTGGTTCATACCTACGAAATCAATCCAGCAGATTATGGCTTCCAGCCTGGCACCATGGCAGATTATGCAGGTGGTACATCAGCAGAAAATGCGGCAATCACCCTGCGGATTCTCCAAGGTCAGGAGCAGGGCCCCAAGCGGGATATTGTTCTTCTCAATGCAGGTGCGGCCCTTTATGCTGGCAACAAGGCAGAATCAATTGAGGCAGGCATTCAGCTGGCTCAGGAGATGATTGACAGCGGTAAGGCACTGCAAAAGCTGCAGCAGCTGGTGGCAGAAACCCAGGAGCTGGGAGCATGATTATAAAAATATGCGGTATCCGGGATATAGCCACCGCCCAGGCTGTGGCCGCAGGGGCCGATATGATGGGCTTTATTATGAGCAGTAGATACTGGCGGTACACAGAGCCAGCTACAGTCAAGTCCATTTGCCAGCAGGTGAAACCATGCCAAAAGGTGGGAGTTTTTGTAGATGAGCCTGCCTCTCAGGTGGCAGAGCTGGCCAGAGAATGCCATTTGGATATGGTACAGCTCCACGGACATGAAACCGTAGAATACGGTAAGGAGCTAAAACAACTGTTAGTCCATAGCCCTATAGGCATTATCAAAGCCTTTCGTTACGGTGATGATTTTACCCCAGAGCTGGCCAACAGCTATCCCGCAGATATGGTGCTTGTAGATAGCTACAGCAGGAATACCGAAGGGGGCAGCGGCGTCGCCTTTGCCTGGATACAGGCGACGGACTTCATCCAACAGGTTAGGAAGCCATACCTGATTGCCGGAGGTATCACCAAGGATAATATACAGGAAGCAGAGAGAATTTTTCATCCCTATGGCTTGGACATATCTAGTGCTCTAGAGGTAAATAAAAATAAGAGTCCCGAATTGATTAGAGAATTTTTGACAAAGGCAGGTAAGCTATGAGAGATATATTGGCAGAAATAGTAGAAGTCAAAAAGGATGTGGTGGCCAAGGCCAAGGCTCAGCTACCACTACAGCAGGTGCAAAAGCTGGCCAAAGCCCATGTAGGCTGCTTCCCTATGAATTATAGATTCAAGGCCAATGGCTGGGGACTGATTGCTGAGTGCAAGCTACAATCTCCTTCTAAGGGAAATTTTGGCCACCATTATACGGTGGCAGAGCTGGCTCAAGTTTACGAAAAAGCCGGCGCTACCATGCTTTCCGTCCATACAGATGCCCATTTTCTAGGCAGAAATGAGGACATCCCTATGGTAAAGCAGTTGGTATCTATTCCAGTTCTTAGAAAAGAATTTATTATAGATAAATACCAGATATACGAATCTCGGATGCTGGGAGCAGATGCTATTTTGCTTATAGCAAGAATCCTTACCGCCCATCAACTAAATGAATATCTCCAGCTGGCTTGGAGTCTGGGCATGGATGCCTTGGTGGAGGTACATGATGAGGAGGATATGGCCAAGGCCTTGGCAACTCCTGCCAGATTTATTGGTATCAACAATCGGAATTTGAAATACTTCCAAACCACCATTCAGAACACCCTGGATTTACTGCCAGTGGCAGATAGAAGCCGGGTACTAATCAGCGAAAGCGGTATTCACACCCTAGAGGAAGCCAAAATGCTTCGGGAAGCAGGCTTGCAGGGAATACTGGTAGGAGAGGGCTTGTCCACAGCTCCTGATGTGGAGGCCATGACCAGGGCTATGGCTCAGCTTTAGAGGCGTCCAGCGGGAAGAATTTTAGCATAAGTAAGATTAAAAATAGACGGAGGATATTATTATGACAGTAGAGAATAAAAAGGGAAGATTTGGCAAATTTGGTGGACAGTATGTACCAGAAATCGTGATGCCGGTACTGAACCAGCTGGAGGAAGCCTATGAAAAATATAGAAGAGATCCAGATTTCCTGGCAGATTTGCGAAAATACTATGTGGAGTACGCAGGCCGTCCTACCCTTTTGTATTATGCAGATAAGCTCACCAAGCACTATGGTGGTGCAAAAATATATCTCAAGCGGGAGGATTTGCTCCATACTGGCGCCCACAAGATTAACAATGCTCTGGGACAGGCTCTTTTGGCACAGCGTATGGGCAAGAAGCAGGTAATCGCCGAAACCGGTGCTGGTCAGCATGGTGTGGCTACTGCCACTGTGGCAGCTCTCTTTGGCATGAAATGCAAGGTGTTTATGGGGGCTGTAGATATTGAGCGTCAGAAGCTGAATGTTTTCCGCATGAAGCTGTTGGGAGCAGAGGTGGTGCCTGTGACCACTGGTACCGGTACCTTGAAGGATGCCACCAGCGAGGCTATCCGCTACTGGGCTGCTCATATTGATGATACCCATTATATTATTGGTTCTGCGGTAGGCCCTCATCCATATCCAACTATGGTAAGAGATTTTCAGTCCGTTATTGGTCAGGAAATCCGCCAGCAGATTCAGCAGGAAACCAGTGGCCGACTGGATTATATGATAGCCTGTGTAGGTGGCGGATCCAATGCCATTGGCACTTTCTACGAGTTTAAGGATGATGCCCAGGTGAAAAAATTCGGGGTAGAGGCTGCTGGCCGTGGCCCTGCTATGGGCGACAATGCTCAGACCTTGTCCAGTCCTAACAGTCGTCCCGGTGTCCTCCACGGTGCCTATAGTTATCTGGCTCAGGATGAAGATGGACAGGTTATAGAGGTTTATTCCATTTCTGCCGGACTGGATTATCCCGGTGTAGGCCCAGAACATTCCATGTTCCATGAACAGGGTGTGGTGGAATACGTAGGTATTAATGACAAGGAAGCTCTGGATGCTTTCCAGCTTCTCTGCCGTACAGAGGGCATTATTCCAGCTGTGGAAAGCTCTCATGCTCTGGCTTATTTGGAAAAGCTTATGCCTCATACCAAGCCAGAGGAAGTGGTAGTAGTCACTCTGTCTGGCCGTGGTGACAAGGATGTACAGCAGGTAGCAAAGGTACTGGGAGAGGAGATTTGAAGATGACTGGTGTAGAAAACAAATTTGCAGAATTGAAAAAGGCAGGCAAAAAAGGCCTGATTATCTATATAACTGCAGGTATTCCCGATGCAGATTCCACTGTACAGCTGGTGTTGGAGGCGGAAAAAGCCGGGGCAGATATGGTGGAGCTGGGCATTCCCTTTTCTGATCCTATGGCAGATGGCCCAGTGATTCAAAAGGCTTCCTATGATGCTATCCAAAAGGGTATGAATTTGCACCGTGTGCTGGATATTGTCAGGGAGATTCGCAAGAAGTCCCAGATTCCTTTGGTGGGTATGGGCTATATTAACATCATGCTGAATTATGGCTTTGCCAAGCTGGCCCAGGATGCCAAGGAAGCTGGTCTGGATGGCTTTATTATTCCTGATGTTCCCCATGAGGAATCTGGAGAACTGAAAAAGGCCTGCTGTGACAATAATCTCCATTTGGTGGAATTTGTTACCCCAGGCACTACAGACCAGCGGATTGGGGAAAACTGTACCACTGCTGATGGCTTCATTTATTGCGTATCCATTAACGGAGTTACTGGTGTGCGGAAAATAGATTATAGCCCTATTAACAGGGTTATCAGCCATGTGAAGAAACAGACTGCCACTCCTTGTGCTGTAGGCTTTGGCATTGGCACCCCAGAGGCGGCCGTGGAGGCAGCAGCAGAGGCAGATGCAGTTATTGTAGGCTCAGCTGTAGTGAAAAAGATTTTGGAGGGAGCTGATCAGGAGGCTATGAAGCTGATTGCCTCCATGCGTCAGGCCTTGGATAATAGCTATCACAAATAAAGGGAGGGAAAGGATATGAAGCTGACTCCTACGCGGGAAGAATTTAAAAAGCTGGCTAAGACTGCCAATCTGGTAGCAGTCAGCACTCAGATAGATACGGACTTGGATACCCCGGTTTCCATGTATTACAAGCTGGTAGGGGAGGAAAAGGGGCTTTTGCTGGAATCTGTAGACGCTCATCAGAAATTTGGCCGGTTTTCCTTTATTGGGGCAGAGCCATTTATCAATCTCCAGATTTACAAAAACCGCTTGATGATTCAGGAAGATGAACTGATGAAGGCTCTGGATGGCAGTCCTGTGGAAACCATGAATCAGTATATGCAGAAATTCCGGGCGGCGCTGGGGAATCAGCAGCTGCCTCTGGCCAATGGCGGAGCGGTAGGCTATTTCAATTATGAAGCCTCGGCGGTATTTGATCGGGTGCGGGGCACGCACATAGCTGAGGAGGAGCTTTTGGGCCAGTTTATGATTTGTCGGATTCTCATGGTTTTTGATCAGGAAAAAAACGCCTCTCAGCTGATTTATCTGGCAGAAATTAAGCAGGAGGAGAATCCTGATGAGATTTATGTCAGAGTAGAGCAAAGAATGGAGGCCTTGGCAGCCCAGCTCTACCAGCCTGTATGCACTGGCAATCATGCTGTGTCACCACGGCAGGACAAGCTGGATTTTCTGGCTCAATATGGGGAAATGCCAGAGGAATGGGCCAAGACCATTGCCAAATGCAAGGCATATATTAATGCAGGGGATATTTTTCAAGTGGTGCCCTCTCGTCAGTTCCGCACTAGATTAACCAAGCCAGCCTTTCATTTTTATCGCCGTCTGAGGCAGGTCAATCCATCTCCCTATATGTTTTATCTAAATTTTGGCAAAAAGAAATTTGTGGCAGCTTCCCCGGAAATGCTGGTTAAGGTGTCCGGTTCCTATGTTTATACCTATCCTATTGCTGGCACCCGCCGTCGGGGACATAATGAGGCTGAGGATGCAGCTTTGGAGGCAGAGTTGAAGCAGGATGTTAAGGAATGTGCGGAGCATTCCATGTTGGTGGATTTGGCCCGCAACGATATTGGCCGCATCAGTGAAGTTGGCTCTATGGAGGTTACCAAGCTGCAGCAGGTGGAGAGGTTCTCCCATGTTATGCATATGGTTTCCGAGGTACGGGGGAAGTTGAAGCAGGGCTATACCCCTATGGATGTGCTAAAGGCCTGTTTCCCTGCTGGTACGGTCAGCGGTGCCCCCAAGCTGAGAGCTATGGAGATTATTCACGAGTTGGAGCCAGTAAAGCGGGGGCCTTATGCCGGCACGGTAGGCTATATGGATTTTGATGGTAATATGGACATGTGCATTACCCTCCGCACCATGTTTATTGATGGGGATATAGGCCATATTCAGTCTGGAGCAGGCATTGTTTATGATTCTCAGGCAGAGTTTGAATATAAGGAAATCCTGCAAAAATCCAAGGCTATGTTTACTGTGGTAGAGGAGGTGGAAAATGATGTTGTTGCTTTTAGATAATTACGACTCCTTTACCTACAATGTTTATCAGCTTTTATCCTCTCTGGGAGCCTCTGTGGAGGTTATCCGCAATGACCAGATAACTGTAGAGGAGATTGCCCGCCGTGGCTACGAAGCAGTGGTTATTTCTCCAGGTCCGGGAGTACCGGCAGAGGCGGGCATTACTGAGGAGCTTATTTCCCAGTTGAAGGGCAAGCTGCCTATATTAGGAATTTGTCTAGGCCACCAGGCCATTGGTGAGGTATTTGGGGGCAAGGTGGTAGGAGCTGGAGAGATTGTTCATGGCAAAACCTATCCTCTACGGCACAATGGCAAGGGCCTTTATGCCGGCCTGCCCCAGAATATTCCCGTAGGCCGGTATCATTCCCTGATTGTGGACAGGGAAAGTCTGCCAGATTGTTTGGAGATTACCTCGGAGCTGGACAACGGCATGATTATGGGCCTCCGCCATCGGGAATACGATATTGAAGGTATCCAGTTCCATCCAGAATCCATTTTGACTCCCCAGGGAAAGGTAATGCTGGAAAACTTTCTGAACCGTCTTTGAAAATCTTTTCTCAACAAGAAAACATCCCTCTGTAACAAATGAGTATAATTAAATCATCAAAGCGAAATGTTATGCTTAGCAATCAACCCCAAAAGCTCTGGTGTTGGCCAGAAAGTTTCTAGGGTATTGCCAGCTTGCTATGGATGATAAATTGGAAAGTTTGTTATAGGGGGAATTTTTGTGATTTTGGTAATAAATCTCAATGCGTCTGTGGACAAGAGATACAAGATGAAAGATTTAATCAAGGGAGAGGTTATGCGGGCTGCTGAGGTGGATAATACTCCCGGCGGCAAGGGTATCCATGTAGCCAATGTAGCCACCATTCTTGGTGAGGATTGCATTGCCACCGGTTATCTGGGAGGCAAAAGCGGTGAGTTTATCAGCGAAAAGCTGCAGGACTACGGTATAAAGCAGGATTTTGTGCAGGTGGCTGGGGAAACCCGCTCTTGTTTGGCTATTATTACAGAAAGTGGTTCTCAGACTGAGATTTTGGAGCCAGGCCCTACTGTTACCCAGGAGGAGCAGGAAGCCTTTTTGGCTAAATATCAGGAGCTTTTGTCCAAGGCTGCCGTGGTCGCAGCCTCTGGCAGTATGCCCAAAGGACTGCCTGGGGATTTTTATGGACAGCTTATTAACTTGGCCCACAAGGCAGGCAAGCCCTTTCTTCTTGACACCAGCGGTGAGGCATTGATTCAGGGTATCAAGGCACAGCCATATTTCGTGAAGCCCAATAACGATGAAATCAAGGTGCTGGTGGGAGCAGAGCTGCGTAGTGATGAGGATATTGTTCATGTCCTGCAGAAATTTATGGAGGATGGTATCAAGCTGCCTGTAATCTCCCTAGGTGCTCAGGGCTCTATGGCTGGCTATAATCAGCATGTGTACAAGATTACTGTGCCCAAGATTCAGTGCAAGAATCCAGTAGGATCTGGAGATTCCTTTGTGGCTGGTATAGCGGTAGGTATTGAGCGGGGCATGGCTATTGAGGATGTACTGTCTTTAGGTGCAGCCTGTGGTACTGCCAATGCTATGGAGGATGAAAGTGGTTTCGTCCGTAAGGAAGTAGTGGAGGAGCTTTTCCCTCAGATTAAAATTCAACAAATAGTGTAAAATACTTTTTATTGATATACATTCTCCCAAACCCTCTGATTGTTGTAGGAGCAATCAGAGGGTTAGTTAATTGGGAATAATTTTAATATTTTCAATCATGAAAACAGTCTGAAAAGATTTTCATGCTATGAAAACATAGACAAATGAAAATGGGATAGAATACAAACTGTAAGGAGAGGAACAATAATAAATTCTATAATTCTTGGAGGTAAAAGATTATGAATAAGAAAATTTTGGTATCTGCAGTTCTTGCAGCAACTATTATGGGTACCGCCAGTGTAACTATGGCAGCTGAGAATATGTTCTCTGATGTGCCATTGGATCATTGGGCATATGATGCCGTTAATAAGCTGGCCGAGGATGGCATTATTGATGGCTATGGCGATACCAATTTTGGCGGTGACAAGCCTATTACCCGTTATGAGATGGCTCAGCTGGTAGAGAAGGCTATGCAGAATCAGGAAAATGCCAGGGCTGTAGACAAGGCTGCTATTGAAAAGCTCCAGAAGGAATTTGATAGCGAGCTGAAGGGCGAAGTACAGAGCCTCCGCAAGGATGTAGATGATTTGAAGGGCCGTATGGGCTGGTATGGCGATGCTCGTATGCGTTATTTTGCCAATAAGGAGCAGAAGGGTAATAATGGCAAGGATAGCAACGGCGAAACTTCTCAGTTTGAAAAGAGACTGCGTCTGGGCTTCTGGGCAAATCCTGCTGAGAATTTGACTGTTGACGGCCGTTTGAAGTATGAGGACAAGTCTTGGCAGAGAAGCCATTGGACTAATGGACATCAGAATTTTAATTCTTGGGATAATTCTTATGATAATCAGAACAGCCTTCGTTTGGATAAGTTAAGTCTTAACTGGGAGCATGCAGGCACCAAGGCTTCTGTTGGTCGTACTGAGGTTAAGCTGGGTGAAGGTCTGCTCTGGTGGGAGAATCAGGTAGATGGTGCTTATGTAAAACAGCAGATTGGACCAAAGGTTACTGCTATGCTGGGTGTTGGTGATATTTCTGCTGAGGGCTGGCATGATTCCAATATTAATGCCCAGTTTGGTGAAATTGCCGTACAGACCTCTCCTGCTACCAAGATTGCTGTTTCCAATATGCGTACTATAACTGATGTTCAGGAATATAATAAGCATGCTGATGGATTTACGGATGCAACTACAGGCAAGTGGGTTGATACCAGTTGGTATGCATGGGAGCCATCTGAGTATAAATTAAATCAGTATTCCCTTAGTGTAAATACTCAGATTGCACCAAAATGGAATGTAATTGCTGAGGCTGTTACCAACAATGTTGGTACTGTTGCCAATGCTAACAAGCATGGTGTATGGACCAGAGTAACCTACGGCAAGATGGATTGGAAGACTGCTAAGGATTGGCAGTTGTACGGTGAGTATTTCGCATTAGGTAATACTTCTGTGGATTCCACCAAGTGGGGACATCGTCTGAATATTGCCGGTGGTGATGGTTTTGGTGGAAATGGTGCTCGTGGCTTTGGCTTCAATCTGGACTACATGCTGGCTAATAACACCTGCCTTGGCTTGAGCTACTACAAGTTGAAGCCATATGATGAGAACAAGGCTGGCTTTAGCAAGTATGATGATGTAGCTACTGTAGCTCTGTCTTATATGTTCTAATTAAAGGTATATTTAGGTATATCTATTATAGAGATAAGGGGTATAATATGAAATCTTTCAAGAACAAAAAGCTAACTGCCTATGTTATGGCAGCCTTAATGGCTGGCTCTGCCATGCTGGGCACCAGCTTTGGTACCGGTAGTGCTGAAGCTGCTGTAAAGGTAAATCCAATAGCCGGTATCAGTGATGATTTTATCAAGGGTGCCGATGTATCCATGTTGCCAGAGCTGGAGCGTCTGGGAGGCAAATTCTACGCCAATGGGATGGAGAAGGATTGTCTTGAGATTTTGCAGGAAAAAGGTATTAACTGGGTTCGTGTCCGCATTTGGAACGATCCATATTCCTATGGCCCTAACGGCAACGGCGGCGGTGTTACCGATGAGAAAAAGGCTCTGGAGGTAACCAAGCGAGCCAAGGCTTTGGGCATGAAGGTACTGGTGGACTTCCACTACAGTGACTGGTGGGCAGATCCAGGCAAGCAGTATCCACCAAAGGCTTGGGAAAATCACAATGCCAAGCAGCTGGCCAAGGATGTGTACAACTACACAGCCAAGGTTATGAAGGATTTCAACGAAGCCGGTGTAACTCCTGATATGGTACAGATAGGTAACGAGCTGAACAATGGTATGCTGTGGCCTGTTTGCAAAACCGATACCCCAGAGGGATATAAGGCTTTGGCAGATGCCATTGCACAGGGCCTGAAGGCTGTTAAGGATAATGATCCAAACCATCAGGTAAAGCGCATGGTGCATCTGGCCAATGGTAACAACAATGCTCTGTATCGCAGCTTCTTTGATGAGCTGATTACCAACAACGGAGTTAATGATTTTGATATTATCGGCTTCTCCTATTACCCATTCTGGCATGGCAGCATGGAAGAGCTTTCCTACAATATGAATGACATGGTAGACCGTTACGGCAAGGATGTTATTGTGGTAGAAACAGCTTATGCCTTTACCAATGAGCAGGGAGATGCTCAGAAAAACTGTGCCGGCCCAACTGAGGAAGCTATTGCAGGCTACAAGTCCACTGTTCAGGGACAGGCCAGCGGTCTTCATGATGTGATGGAGCACGTTTCCAATGTAAAGGACAGCCGCGGCAAGGGTATCTTCTACTGGGAGCCTGATTGGATTCCTGTAGAGGGTGCTGGCTGGAAGGCTGGAGAAGGCAACGAGTGGGAGAATCTGGCCATGTTCGACTTCCAGGGCAATGCTTTGGAATCTCTGGATGTGTTCAAGATGGTTAGTGACCAGTCCCTGCCAACTCAGCAGTACAAGGTAAAGAACATTGAGGCCGAGCTGGTAAGTGGTTCCGTAGGCCAGCCAGTAGAAATGCCAAAGAAGGCCAGCGTGGTATTTGAAAACGATGTAGTCAAGACCATGCCTGTAACCTGGACAGATGCTGCTCCTGTTTTTGATGCGCCAGGCAAGTACACTGTCAAGGGTACTGTTCGGGGGGTTGATGGCAAGACTGCTATTGCTTCCATTGATGTTATCAAAAAGGTAAATCTGGTCAAGAATGGTTCCTTTGAGAATGGCGATTTGAATGGCTGGACCATTACCGGCGATAAGGATGCTGTAAACACTGTATCCTCCGCTGGGGATGCTCGTGGCAAGTCTGCTATGCATTATTGGGCAGACAAGGGCTTCAAGTTCCAGGCAACTCAGAGCTTTGAAGGTCTAAAGGATGGCAAATACACCGTTTCCTGTTGGACTCAGGGTGGCGGCGGCCAGCATTATTATACTCTCATGGTACGCACCGCCGGTGAGCAGTCTGCCGTAATTGCAGACACTGGCTGGAACAATTGGCAACAGTGGACTATCCGTGATGTCGAGGTGAAGGATGGCAAGGCCACCATCGGCATTGATATGGTAGCCAATGCCGGCAACTGGGGCTCTATTGACGACGTAGAGTTCTATCTTCAGGAGTAAAATCCTGTACTCTCCAAAAGAAACATACCCTTAATAAAACTCATATAAACAACCCTCCCATCAGACAGCCTGTATTCCTGCAGGCTGTCTGTATTTTTTTGCGGGAAAAGCAGTAATTTATAAAAACTGTCCCTTCAAATGTGGAAGCACTTTTGCAGTGCCTTGTACTCACCCAATGCTAAAACCGTTATATCATCGGATAATATTGTATTAGACATGACAGAAACATCAGTTTTTCCTGCTCGTTTGATGCCGAGAATGTTGATTCCGAACCTTCTGCGCACATCCAGCTCGCCAACGCTTTTTCCAATCCACTCCTTCGGTACTTGTACTTCAAATATGGCATGCTGTTCGTCAATCTCTATGTAGTCAAAAATATGGTCTGCGCTGTATCGGATCGCTGCCCATTTTGCCACCTGTTTTTCAGGGTAGACTACATTGTCTGCACCGTTTCGGAGCAGAAACTTCGCCTGCACATTGCGTTCAGCGCGGGATACCACGGATTTTGCCCCCAATTCTTTCAGCAGTGAGGTTGTCTCCAGGGAGTTTTGGAAGTTACTGCTGATGGTTACAAAGCAAACATCAAAATTTCCGATTCCAAGAGTACGCAGAAACTCCTCATTGGTGCTGTCACCAATCTGCGCATTAGTGACAAAAGGAAGCACATTGTTGATTCGCTCCTCATTTATATCGACTGCCATGACCTGATGTCCTAGTTGAGAGAGCTGCATGGCGATATGCCGCCCAAAACGACCTACTCCAATCAATAAAATATTTTTCATGAGATAGATGCTCCTTTGCTTATCCTATAGTGATTCTTTCCTGCGGCAGTTTTCCATTGCCGTTTTTCTTACTAGACACCGTTGCATAAATAAGCGTAAGTCCACCGACTCTGCCCAAATACATCAGCGCGATTAATACCATTTGCGAGGGAATATGCAAATGTGGTGTAATTCCCAGACTCAACCCCACCGTGCCTACTGCCGACGCAGCTTCATACAGGCAGTAGGATAGTGGAAGATTTTCATATACGCTGATAAAAAGACCTCCACCAAAGAAGAGCACAAGGTACATCGTTAGAATGGTTGCGGCAGTTTTGACAGCGTCGCAATCTACCCTGCGTCCAAAGAACTGAACAGTGTCCCGCTGGCGGAAAGTGGCAACAACATTGCCAAGCAGAACAGTTAGCGTTGTGGTTTTCATACCCCCTGCCGTGGAGCCGGGAGAACCGCCAATGAGCATAAGGAAGATCATCACGGCCAAGGACGAACTGGACATCCCTGGTAGATTGACTGTGTTGAAGCCCGCCGTTCTCGGTGTAACCGACTGGAATAGCGCTGCCTGAATCCGCTCTCCGAGGGGAAGGGTACCAAAGTCCACAAAGAAGAAAAAAAGCGCTGGAAAGACAATCAGTGCCAATGTTGTGACAAGAATCACCTTGCTCTGCATTCGATAACGGTGGAAGTGCAGCTTGTTTTCGCAAATATCATCCCATGTCAAGAATCCGATGCCACCGGTTATGATCAACAACATGATCGTGATATTGATCACCGGATTTTGGACATAACCGACAAGGGATGGATACAAATTATCGTTGGTTCCCAGAATGTCAAAACCTGCGTTACAAAAGGCAGAGACGGAGTGAAATACCGCCAGCCAAATCCCGTGCCATCCATAGTCGCGACAAAACACCGGCAGCATGGCAAGCGCACCGATTAGTTCAATCAGGAAAGTTCCCCGTAGGATGAACAGTGTCAATCGGACGATTCCTCCGACTTTCGGTGCTGAGATGGCATCCTGCATGGTACTGCGCTGCATCAAAGAGATTTTTCGCCCCGACATCAGTGCAAAAGATGCCGCCACGGTGACAACACCAAGTCCGCCTATCTGAATCAGCATCAGAATCATCGCCTGACCAAAGGTTGACCAATAGCTGCCGGTATCCTGTACCACAAGCCCCGTTACGCAAACAGCGGATGTTGCGGTAAAAAGCGCTTCATTGAATGGAGTTACGCAGCCCTCTGTTGTAGAGATAGGCAACATCAGCAGTAGCGCCCCCAGCAGAATGACTCCGGCAAAACCAAGTATGATAATTTGAAAAGACGAAAGGCGAAACTTTCTGTAAATTATTTTTTCTGACATTGTCCCCACTCCTACTTTTACGGTATGGTTATATCATAATATTGTCAATATCATTAGCCACATCAATAACTCCTTTCAGTTTTGTGTGGTCTATTTATAATTTTTTATTGTACGCGATTGTATGGAAAAAAGCAATACATATAACTATAGCTTATAACTTCAATGATGCTTTTAGGTATACCTAATATCGTAATAGATTTTGTCTAGCCATATTTTTGCCTTATAAAGTAGTTTGTATTTTATTTTTTTTAAAACTATTTTTGCCATGTGCAGGCGGCTTTTGCGACCTCATTCCAGGTGTCTTATATCCAGCATCCACGGCTACGGCTTTTATCTCAGACTTAAACGCCTCCAGCTTCTTGAATACCTCATGAAACATCTGACTGTCATGTATATTACCAGCACCAAGATGAAATCCAAGTACAAAATTATGCCTGTCACAGGCTGTATTGGCAACATAAGCTAATTGACGCATAACATTTTACCATGAATGGAGTGCTTTATGCTAGTTTGTCAACAATCTGAGACAGCCTGTATCCCTGCAGGCTGTCTGTATTTTTATTGGGGGAAAAGCAGTAATTTATAAAACATTGAAGAAATGACGTATTTTGCTATACAAAATCTTGAAGAAATGACATATTTAGTCACATAAAACATTGAAGAAATGCAAAAAAACACGTATAATAATATTGAAGAAATGTACTGTTTATAACGAGGTGGCAAATATGTATTTTTATCGTAAGGCCTACGAACAATTAAGAAATTGGAAAAATGAATTTGCTGATCATTATGCTGTATTGTTGGAAGGTGCACGGCGAGTTGGCAAGTCTACAATTGCTGAACAATTTGCTAAGAATGAATATAGGTCGTATATTCTTATAGATTTCTCCCGAGCTTCTCAGGATTTAAAAAATTGTTTTAATGACATATCAGATTTAGATATATTTTTTTTGCGATTAAGTGCTATAACTAGGAAGCAGCTGTATGTCCATGAATCCGTTATAATTTTTGATGAGGTACAGCTTTTTCCAAAAGCTAGACAAGCAATCAAACATTTGATTAAGGATGGAAGATATCACTATATAGAGACGGGCTCGCTGATTTCAATTCAAAAAAATGTAAAAGATATATTAATTCCGTCAGAAGAAATAAAAATAAATGTGTATCCTATGGATTATGAAGAATTTTGTCTAGCTACGGGACAAGATTATTCTGTATTAGCTTCAGTGTACAAAGCCAATACAGAAATAGGGCAGGCTGCAAACCGTCAGCTTATGCGTGATATGAGAATATATATGGCTGTTGGAGGTATGCCACAAGCTGTTGAAGCATATTGCAACAAAAATGATTTTGCAGTAATAGATAATGTCAAGCGGCAAATTATTAATCTTTACGAAGAAGATTTCAAAAAAATAGATCCATCTGGAAGATTATCAGCAATGTATCATGCTATTCCAGCACAACTGTCTAGAAATCAAAGAAGATATAATATAGCATCGGCGACGGGTAAAAGAAAATCTGTTAAATCGGAGAGGCTTATATATGATTTGATAGACTCAAAAACAGTATTGCCATGCTACAATACAACAGATCCTAGAGTTAGCTTATCATTAACAAAAGATTTGGATAGTTACAAACTATATGTTGCAGATATAGGACTTTTTGTCACATTGATATTTATTGATAGACCATCTGTGGAAAATGAATTATACGCAAAGCTGTTGTCTGATAAATTGCCAGCAAATCTTGGCTATCTATATGAAAATGCAGCAGCCCAGATAATTGCTTCTTCTGGCAGGGAACTTTATTATCATACCTGGAAAAGGAAAGAAAGCACACATTATTACGAGATAGATTTTTTAATTTCCAATGGAGAAAAATTATTAGCAATAGAGGTAAAATCATCAGGGATAGGCAAACATAGCTCTTTGACAGAATTTAGGAAGCGATATGCAAAGCATATCAAGGAGACCTGTATTATATCGCAAAAGGATGTTGGTTTTGCAGACGGTAATAGATATGTACCTGTATATTTATTACCGTTTTTAGCAAAATGAAATAAGCTAAACAGATGGGGAAGCTGTTATGAGTAGAGAGATAGAGATAAAACTTTTAATGGATTATTGGGAAGAAAAACACATAAACAATGGTTATAAGCGTTTTATCAGAGATGGCATAGTGTGCGAAGAAAAATGGGAAGCGCAGCATACACCAAGAGTATGTTATTTCTTAAAGGAAGCATATACCTCTAATGAAAATGGTTATAATTTAGTGAAAGATTTACATGACTGTGAACACCCATGGACTATGTGGAGAAAAGTGGCAATATGGACACAGGCAATACATAATGCATTTGACGGAAATATCTGTGAGTATAATGATGAGATTTTACGTTCTAAGGAAAAAGAAATAATTGAGCGTATTGCTGTGGTCAATGTGAAAAAGAGTAATGGTGGCAGTGGATCAGAATATGAAGATTTGAAAAAGTACGCTGTTGAAGATAAGATAGAAATAAAGTATGAATTGGAAATTATACAACCCGATATCATTGTATGTGGGAATAATCTCAGTTTATTGAAAATTGTATTAGGAGAAGAACTGCAGGATGATGATACCTGGGATAATATGTTGGCAATATGGAAAGACACCTTGGTGATTAACTATTATCATCCAGCAGTACATTATCCTAATCGAGTAAATTATTATGCTCTAATGGCAATTTGCGATGTGGCAAGAAAAAAATATGGTATATTCGTGTGAGCAGAACAGAGTAAATTGTATTATACTATCCAAGATAAACAACCCTCCCATCAGACAGCCTGTATCTCTGCAGGCTGTCTGTATTTTTACGTATGTAAATCCTGATTTTCTGCTGTCGAAAATCCACGATGATTCGACAACAGCCGGAGTGGCATGACACTTTGTGCAGATAGGGTCATTACGCCGGATAGATGTATATAGAGAATTTTTGGCATAAAAAACAGCCACTGATGAAATTTTCAATGGCTGTCTTAGATTTGTTGTTGATAAGACTACTGTTAGATATTATCTTAGTATCTTGATTTAGGCAGGACTAAGGGTAAGGTTCAGTCCCAGGGATTGGGTGATTTTTAACAAAGTATCCAATTTAGGAACAGTTTTATAGCTTTCGATACGGGCTACAGATGATTGGGGCATATGGCATATTTCGGCCAATTCTCTTTGGGATATACCTAAATCATTTCTTCGTTCAATAATGGAGGAAATGATTTTTGATAATGCTTCGATTTCAGAAATCTCCGCTTCTCCCGTAGGGGAAACTTTCTTTATGTGTTCTTTATAATCATTCCATGTTTTCATAATGATTTCCTTTCCTTGTAATCAGCTATCTCTCGAAATGCTTTTTCAATTTCAGATTTAGGAGTTTTTTGCGTTTTCTTTCTAAAATGATGTAATAATACAAATGTATTGTTCTTGAAGTAAAAATACAAAACTCTGTTATTACCAGGGCGCAGTTCCCAAAGGTCATTTTCAATATGCTTAGTTATATTGTTGGGAAGATGTGTCCCGTTGTCTGCTAATAGCTGGATATGAAGCCGTATTTGTTTTAGTTGTATGCGGGCATCCTTGCTGGATTCTGCTTTTTGGCGCAATTCTTCCATGAAATTCCAAAGCTCTGAGGTACCAGTACTATTTTCATAGAATTCAATATTATACATATAAGGCTCCTTTGCTTTTTATTTTATGATAGCATAAAAGCTATCATAAGTCAATTTTCAGATTTTCTTCACCATGAAAAGGTTTTCATGGTTGGAAAACACCTGCTGAAAAAATAACGTATAATAATAAATGTAAGGTGAAGGGAAGAGAGAGTACCGAAGCCTGAAGAAATTATAACGTATGATAAATCAATTTTTACTTAGGGGGTATAAAGCAATGGCAACATTGAAGAAGTTCCCAGAGGGCTTCATTTTTGGCGGTGCCACAGCTGCCTATCAGGTAGAAGGGGCTACCAAGGAGGATGGCAGAGGGCCATGCGCTTGGGATGATTATATGAACCGTCCAGGCAGCCGGTTTACCGCAGATCCAGCTAGTGATTTCTATCACAAATACAAGGAAGACTTACAGCTGTCCCACGACTTCGGCATCAACGGTATCCGGATTTCCATTTCCTGGACTCGCATTCTGCCAGAGGGCAAGGGTAAAATAAATCAGGCTGGTATTGATTATTACAATGACTTGATTAACGAGTGCATCAAGCAGGGGGTAGAGCCTTTTGTAACTCTCCATCATTTTGATACACCGCTGCCATTCTTCAACAATGGCCACTGGCTCAACAGAGATTTGATTGACTACTTCGTAGATTACGCCAAAATCTGCTTTGAGAACTTCGGTGACAGAGTAAAGAAATGGGCAACCTTCAATGAACCTTGGTCCATTCCACAGAATGGCTACATTGCAGGCAACTTCCCACCACACAAGCAGTTTGATATGCCAACAGCCATTCAGATGATGCATATCATGATGGTGGCTCATGCCAAGGCCCTGAATATCTACAAATCCATGAATCTGCTAGGTGAAATCGGTATTGTCCACACCCTGGAGGGCAAGGTGGCTATTTCCGATAAGCCAGAGGATATACATGCTAGAGATTTGGATGATGCTATGGCTAACCGCTTCATGATGGATGCCTGCTTCCACGGTGGCTACGATGATGAAACCATGACTCTTATCAATGAAATTCTTGACAAAAACAACGGCCGGCTGGTAACCTATCCAGAGGACTTTGAGGAGTTCCGCAAGGCTGCTGAGCAGATTGATTTCCTGGGTATGAATTACTACTCCAGCCACTTCCTGCAGGCCTATGAAGGGGAAAGCAAAATCTACAGCAATTCCACCGGCGACAAGGGCACTTCCGTATTTGCCCTGAAGGGAGTAGGAGCTAGAGTCTGCAACCCAGAGGTGCCAACCACCGATTGGGATTGGCCAATTTATCCAGTAGGTATGTACAATCAGTTGAAGCGGATTGCTAGGGATTATCCGAACTACAAGAAGATTTACATTTCCGAAAACGGCATGGGCTACAAGGACGACTTCGAAAATGGCAAGATTGACGATACACCTCGTATCGAATATGTTACCCAGCATTTGGAATATCTGCTGAAAGCCGTTGCAGAAGGAGTTAATGTATGCGGCTATTACATCTGGTCCCTGATGGATGTGCTTTCCTGGTCCAACGGCTACAACAAGCGTTACGGCCTGTTCTATGTCGACTACAATGACCAGAAGCGTTATCCAAAGAAGAGTGCATATTGGTACAAATTGATGGCTCAGCGAGGGGAAATCGTACCAATGGAAGATGTTGAATATTAATAGGGTATATTACATATAGAAAGAAGAGAGTATCATGGAAAAAATTATCGCTGCGGTTGATAGAATGAAGCCTTTCTTTGAAAAGGTTTCCAACAACCCATATCTGAGAGCAATTCGGGACGGCTTCGTAAGCTGTCTGCCAGTAATCCTGTTTTCCTCCCTGTTCATTCTGGTTGCCTGCATTCCAGAAATCTGGGACTTCAAGTGGGATGATTATGTAAGCGGTCTTTTGTGGCAGGCTTATGGTTATTCCATGGGTATCCTGTCTGTATTGATGGTTGCTACCATCGCCAAGAGCTTGACTGACAACTTTAACCACAAGCTGCCAAAGCTTCGTCAGATTAACACCGTATCTGTAATGATCGTATCCATCATCTGCTTCCTGCTGCTGTCTGTAGAGGGGGTAGATAAGGGTATCGCCACTGAGTTCATGGGTACCAAGGGCCTGCTTTCCGCTTTCGTAGTAGCCTTCACCGTGCCAAATATCTACAAGTTCTTTGTAGGCCGTGGCATTACCATCAAGCTGCCTGAGGAAGTTCCTCATTACATCGCTCAGACCTATGCTGATCTGTTCCCACTGGCTGCTTCCATTACTTTCTTCTGGGTATTCAGCTTCGTATTCCGTGATGTAACCGGTATGCTCTTTGGCAACTGGATTCTGGAGTTGTTCAAGCCACTGTTTCAGGCTGCTGACGGTTATATCGGTATCGCTCTTATCTATGGCGCTATGGCCATGTTCTGGTTCGTAGGTATTCATGGTCCTTCCATCGTAGAGCCTGCCGTAACCGCTATCTACATTGCCAACATCGAGCTGAACCTGCAGATGGTACAGGCTGGTGAACATGCAACCGCTATTCTGACTCATCCAACTTCCTACTTTGTAGCTACTCTGGGTGGTACTGGTGCAACCCTGATGTTCTGCGCCATGTGTGCCTTTATCGCCAAGTCTAAGCAGCTCCGTACTGTAGGACGCAGCTCCATTATTCCTGTAATCTTCGCTGTTAACGAGCCAATCCTCTTTGGTGCGCCAATCGTACTGAACCCAGTTCTCTTTGTTCCATTCATTCTGGCTCCAATCGCCAACGTATGGCTCTACAAGTTCTTCGTTGATGTTCTGGGCATGAACGCCTTCTCCTATATCCTGCCTTGGACTACTCCAGGTACTATCGGTTTGATTGTAGCTACTGGTTTTGCCAAGCTGTCTTTCTTCCTGGCTCCATTGCTGCTGGTTGTGGATGCTGTTATCTACTATCCATTCTTCCGTGCTTATGATAAGCAGTTGGTAGAGCGTGAGGCTCTGATTGCTGAGGGTGCTCAGCTGGATGACGATGGTGTACCTGTAGAAGAAGCTGTAGCTGTTAAGGAAGTTGAAGTAAAGAAAGAAGCTCCAAAGGCTGTTGTGCCAAAGACTGAAAAGAAGGTTTTGGTTCTCTGTGCCTCCGGTGCCACCAGCTCCATGCTGGCCAAGGCAATTGTCAAGGGTGCCAAGGCTGCTGATGCTCCTGTTGATTCCATCGCTATGGCTTATGGTCAGCACAAGGATTGCATTACCGACTATGATTTGATTGTTCTGGCTCCACAGATGGCTTCCATGTTTGATGAATTGAAGCACGACTGTGACGAGAAGGGCGTACCTGCAGCTACCTGCTCTGGCAAGGAATATGTAGGACTTACCCGTAACCCTGCTGGTGCATTGGAATTTGCTCTGGCACATATTGCTTAAGTTATCCCTGCCAGTGCATTGATGTAATATTAATGTACTTCCTCCCAAGGGGCTGTGAGTGCCAATTAGCCTCACAGCCCTATTTTACTTTTATTAATCAAGGAAAACACGCAAAATGCAACATTTTTCCGTATATACGTAACAGATATGGGTGGCGTGATACAGGAAAAAATATTAAAATCCTATATAGAAACAGCGAAATGATGTGAAACAATAAAGAAAAACCGTTGTAAATTCCGTTTATGTCAGATTTTTTGATGAAAAACCAAATTATTATGACAATTTCCTCGCAACAAAAGTGGGGAAATAGTAACTATGGCCGGAATTTGTCCAGCGGTGGGGGTAAGAATGCTGTATCAGAGGAGGAAGTATTATGAGTGGAATTCCTGTAATTACCATTAGCCGTCAATATGGTGCCGGTGGCCGTGAGATTGCTGGCCTGGTGGCCGAAAAGCTTGGTGTCAAGCTCTATGACCGTCAGATTGTCCATATTGCCGCAGCCAAAATTGGTCTTGATGATCTCAGCGAAAATGATTTGTTAGAGCTGGAGAACTATGTGAAGCCTTTGTCCATGAGCTTTTTGCCATTCCGTTCTTTTGGCATGAATATGACTGATTCCAGTCAAAAAGTATTCATGACTGAGTCTGCTGCTATTCGCAAGCTGGCAGAAGATGGCCCTTGTGTTATTCTGGGCCGTAGTGCTGACTATGTATTGCGGAAGTTCGAGAACAAATTCTCCATCTTCGTCTGTGCAGATGATGAATTCCGTGAGGCCAGAGGCAAGGAAGTCTATGGCGGCAAAACCTTGAAGGAGCTGGACCAGGAGGACAAGAAACGTGCTCGTTATTACAACTACTATACTGGCCAGAACTGGGGAGAAGGCCAGAACTATGATTTGGTTGTCAATACCAGCCGTGATTCACTGGACAAGATAGCCGATGCTATTATCGACTATATCAAGGTTGTTAAGGGGTAATTATTTCGTAAAAGAGGGGAAGTTAATATTATGTCAAATGGTAAAAATCGTATCTGGCAGCGTATAGCCTATGCCTGCGGTACTTTCGGTCATGATGTGTTCTATGCCATGATCGGCACATATTTCATGATTTTTGTTACCAGTAATCTGTTTAACTCAGATAATCAAACTAACGATGCCTATATGATAGGTATTGTTACCACTATCATTCTGGTATTGAGAATTGCGGAGCTTTTCGTAGATCCATTCATTGGTAATATTATTGATAAAACCAAAACCCGTTGGGGCCGTTTCAAGCCTTGGGTTCTGGGTGGTGCAGTTGTCGCAGCTGTTACTTTGGCTATGCTGTTTACTGATTTTGGAGGCTTAACCGTAAGCAATCCAACTCTGTATCTGATTATCTTTGCCATTGTATATTTCATCATGGATATTTTCTACTCCGCTAAGGATGTAGCTATCTGGTCCATGATTCCGGCTTTGTCCTTTGATTCCCATGAGCGTGAGGTTACAGCCACTATTGCTCGTATTGGTTCTGTATTCGGTGCTCAGATGGTTACTGTTATCGTAATGCCAGTGGTACTGTATTTCTCTGTGAATCAGAATGGCGGTGCCGGTGATCCAACAGGCTGGTTTGCCTTTGCCTGCATTGGCGGCGGTATTGCTACCCTGGGTGCTATTATTCTGGGTTTGGGCACACATGAGCAGGAAAATGCTCTCCGTGAAAACAAGGAAGAAACCTCTGCCAAGGATGTAATGAAGGTTCTCACCAGGAATGACCAGCTCCTTTGGATGGCTATTGCTTATCTGGTTTATGGTATCGGTATCAATATTGTCAACAACTTCAACCTGTATTATTTCATCTATGTAATTGGTGATGCTACCAAGTTCTCTATTCTTGGTGTTATCAACACTGTTATTGGCCTGCTGGCTGTAGCAGCTTTCCCAATTCTCACCACCAAGTTCAGCCGTCGCAAGCTGTTCTTCTCTTCCATTGCTGTTATGACAGCTGCTCTGGTGCTTTATGCTATGAGCGGTACTAATGTTACTTTGGCTCTGGTGGCTGCTGGTCTCTTTACTCTGCCACAGGCCTTGATTTTCTTGGTTGTTCTCATGACCATTACCGACTCTGTAGAGTATGGCCAGCTGAAGCTGGGCCATCGTGATGAAGCAGTTTGCCTCTGCGTAAGACCTTTGGTTGATAAGTTCGCCGGTGCTGTTTCCTCTGGTATTATCGGTTTGGCTGCCATCTGGGTAGGTATGACCGGCGGTGCCAGTGCCAGTGGTTTGACTGCTGACAATATGATGCGCTTGCAGATTGTCATGTTTGCAGCACCTATCATATTGATGATTGTGGGCGCTCTTATCTACCGTGCCAAGGTTACCTTGACTGAGCAGGAGCATGCCCGCATTGTTGAGGAACTGGAAGAAAAATGGGAATCCATGAATAAATAAAAAATTAGTCCCCCCTTTCGCCACAGACGAGACGGGGGACTAAACAGTATAACTAGGTTGATTACAACCGCCAAAATTAATAATAGGTGAAAGACGGGGGTATATTTATGTCAATTCAGTTTAACGAAAAAACAAAGCAGTTTCATTTGACCAATGGCAATATCAGTTATGTGTTTGAAATCATGCGGAATGGACAGCTGGGACAGCTGTATTTTGGCAAGGCTCTGCCTTTGGAGGGAAATTATTCTCACCTCCAGGACAAGGTACATTATCGTTCTATGCTGGCTCAGGTTTATGAAAATGAATATAGATTTTCACTGGAGCAGATAAAGCAGGAATATCCATCCTATGGAACTACAGATTTCCGTGAGGGAGCTGTGGAGGTACTGCAACAGGATGGCAGCAGGCTTTCTGATTTCTGCTATGTGTCCCATGAGATTGTCCCTGGCAAGCCAAAACTGGAGGGATTGCCTGCTACCTATGTGGAAAAGGATGAGGAAGCAGAAACCCTGCTGGTGAAGCTCATGGATGTCAAGGACGGCATGGAGCTGATTCTGTCCTATACAATTTTTGCTAATTTTGATGCCATTGCCAGAAATGCTTATTTCAAGAATACCGGTGAGGAAGTAGTCAACCTTACCAAGGCTATGAGTCTGAATCTGGACTTGCCAGATGATGACTATGATATGGTGCAGTTCTCTGGCTGGTGGACTAGAGAAAGACATAAGAAAACTGCTCATTTGCGTCAGGGTATCCAGTCCATTGGCAGTATGAGGGGTCAGTCCAGCCATACCCACAATCCTTTCCTGATTTTGAAGCGTCCTAATACTGATGAAAATCAGGGCGAGGCTATGGGTTTCTCTCTGGTGTACAGCGGTAATTTCCTGGCTCAGGTAGAGGTAGATACCTTTGATACCTCCAGAGTGATGCTGGGCATTCATCCTCAGTCCTTCTGCTGGCAGTTGAAGCCAGGCCAGCATTTCCAGACACCAGAGGCTGTTATGACCTGGTCAGATACAGGCTTGAATGGCATGAGCCATATTTTCCACGAGCTGTATCGCAGCCGTTTGGCTCATGGCGTATGGCGGGATAAGGTTTGTCCTATCCTGATCAACAACTGGGAAGCCACCTACTTTGACTTTGATGAGGACAAGCTGGTAAGGATTGCCAGCAAGGCTCAGGAAGCCGGTGTAGAGCTGTTTGTTCTAGATGATGGCTGGTTCTCCACCCGCCGGGATGATTATCATGGTCTGGGAGATTGGTCACCAAATAAGGAATTGCTGCCAAATGGCATTACCGGCCTTGCCCAGCGCATTAACGACATGGGCATGAAATTCGGCCTGTGGGTGGAGCTGGAAATGGTAAATAAAGATACCCCAATCTACAAGGAACATCCAGATTGGATTATCCATGTGCCAGGCCGTAAGAGCTCTCATGGCCGTAACCAGTATGTGCTGGACTTCTCCCGTCCAGAGGTGGTGGACTACGTCCATGACGATATATACAAGGTTCTCAGCACCGCAGATATTTCCTATATTAAATGGGACATGAACCGCAGTATTACCGAATGTGGTTCCGCCGGCTGGCCAGCAGCTCAGCAGGGGGAAATCTTCCATCGCTATATCCTGGGAGTATATGATTTGTACGAAAGATTAACCTCAGAATTCCCTCATATACTCTTTGAATCTTGTGCCTCAGGTGGCGGTCGTTTTGACCCAGGCATGTTCTACTATGCACCTCAGGCCTGGGCAAGTGACGATAGCGATGCCTGCGAGCGTCTCTTCATTCAATATGGTACCAGCTACTGCTATCCGCTGTCCTTTATTGGTTCCCATGTTTCCATTACCCCAAATCATCAGGTATTCAGAAATACCAGCCTGAAATTCCGCGGGGATGTGGCTTACTTCGGCAGCTTCGGCTATGAGCTGGATCTGGGCCGTTTGTCTCCAGAGGAGTTTGAGGAGGTCAAGGAACAGATTAAGTTTATGAAGAAGTACCGCCAGCTGATTCAGTATGGCACCTTCTACCGTATCAAGGATCCATTTGCTGGCAACGAAGCAGCTTGGATGGTAGTATCTCCAGACAAGAAGCAGGCCATCTTCGGCTTCTATCGGATGTTGTCCAAGTCCTGCATGCCATTCAGCCTGACCAAGCTACCGGGACTGGATGAAAATGCTACCTACCATGTCACCATAGACAATATAGAGGAAATGGGCAGCTTCACTGGTGCCGAGCTGATGCGGGCAGGCTTGGTAACTACTGATGAAGCCTGTGGCGAGCAGAAAACCGAAAAGAAAGTATTCTGTGGGGACTTCTATTCCCGCCTCTTCCTGTTGGAAGCCAAATAATATAGTCAGCAGAGAATCAGATATCTTCCTGAGATTCCCGCCGGCGCATCTTTCGGTAGGCAGAGGGGCTCATGCCCTTCTGCCGCTGAAAGGCTCTGGTATAGGAGTCGCATTTGCTATAACCGCAGGAGTAGGCAATGGTTTCAATGGAAAGCTTGGAGGAATCCAGTAGATGACGGGATTTGTTAATCCGGCACTGCTGAATATATTCGTGAGGGGACATACCGGTTTTGGACTTGAAAAGGGTGGTCATATAGCTGCGGTTCAACCGTAGGTAATCCGCCAGTTCCTGTACTGTAAATGGCTCTGCCAGATGTTTGCGGATATACTCCAAGGCGCTGGTTATATAATCATCGGTTCTGGTCTGAGGCATACTGTCAGTCTGAACCTCTGCCATAACGGCAAAGAACTCATGGAGCAGGGAAAGACGGCGGAAGTTGTTGACCAGCTGGGCATCGTGGTATTTCAGCATGGTGGACACGCATTTGTCCAGCTGCTGGCCCTGAGCCTCAGTACAGGAAAAGATAGGATTGTCATGGCTAAGGCCTAGAGAGGACACGATGTTTTCTGCATCGCTGCCCATAAAGGCAACCCAGATATAGCTCCAAGGCTCTTCTAAATCGCTTTCATAGCGGATAACCAGCCCCGGCTCAATCAGGAAGCCTTGACCAGCCTGTAGATTGTACACCTTGTTTTCATCATAGAAGGTCTTGAAGGTGCCTTTGCCGGAAAGAATGAAATGAATGAGATAATGGGGCCTCATACCTGGGCCGTAGTAATGGCCGGGATGAGTATGGGACTTACCAAAGGTGGTAATGGACAGGGCGGTGTCCTGAGCTGTAAGGACAATCTTTTCTGCATCTTCCATATGTATTCCTCCATTTGCTGGCTAATATCATAAACATTATTTTATCATATTCGGTATACTTTGTTAAATCTGAGGGAGTTTTGAAAAATGAGCGGATTCGATATAAAAAACTTGGCAAATCCATTATATTTTGAGGAAAATGTCCTGCCTCCTCACAGCGATCACAAATATTATGGTTCTGAGGCAGAGCTGGCCAGTGGCTGTTCCTCCTTTAAATATTCCTTAAATGGTCTGTGGCATATTCATGTAGCCCGCAATCTGGCGGAGCGCCCAGAGGGCTTTGAAGGCTCTGACTATGATTGCCGACATTGGGATACCATAGCGGTGCCTGCCCATATTCAGATGGAGGGCTATGGCAAGCCTCATTATACCAATACAACCTATCCTTGGGATGGCCATGAGTCCATTGTGCCGGGAGAGCTTCCCCAGGAAAATCCTGTCGCCTCCTATGTAAAGTATTTTGCTGTGCCAGAGGGCTGGCAGGATCTGCGGATTTCCTTTCAGGGGGCAGAAACCGCTTTGGCTGTATGGCTGAACGGTCATTTTGTAGGCTATAGCGAGGATAGCTTCACCCCATCAGATTTTGATTTGACTCCTTATGTACAGGCTGGGGAAAACAAGCTGGCTGTGCAGGTATTCCGCTTTGCCAGTGGCAGCTGGCTGGAGGATCAGGACTTCTGGCGGTTCAGCGGTTTGTTCCGGGGAGTTTATTTGTACACCGTTCCTCAGATTCATGTAGAGGATATGTTTGTTCATGCTGTACCTACCAAGGCATATCAGTCTGGCCAGCTTTCCTTGGAGATGAAATGGAATACCCCTGAGGCAAAGAAGCTGAGGGTAAAGCTCTTTGACAGCAACGGGGAGCTGGTGCTGGATGATTCCAAGCTGGTGCAGGGCAAGGAAAGCACCTACGAAGCAGAGATGGAGAATATCAAGCTGTGGAGTGCAGAGGAGCCAAACCTCTACAGAATGCTGCTGGTGGTAGAGAATGCCGCAGGCGAGGTGCAGGAGCTGATTCCTCAGCAGGTAGGCTTCCGTGAGTTCAAGCTGGATGGCAATATTATGAAGCTGAATGGCCAGCGGATTGTGTTCAAGGGCACCAATCGTCATGAATTTGACTGCTATAGCGGTCGGGCCTGTGACCAGAAGCTTATAGAGCAGGATATTATTACCATGAAGCAGAACAATATCAATGCAGTGCGCTGTTCCCATTATCCTAACAGCAGTCTTATCTATGAGCTGTGTGATATTTATGGCCTTTATGTAATAGATGAAACCAATTTGGAAACCCACGGCACCTGGATGAAAAATGGCGGAGATTTCCCTGATGAATATACTTTGCCAGATGGTCATCCTCAGTGGCAGGGAGCTGTGCTCCAGAGAGCAGCCAATATGCTGCAGCGGGACAAGAATCATCCAGCCATTATTATCTGGTCCTGCGGTAATGAATCCTTTGGCGGTGAAACCATCTTTAAGATGCATGAGTATTTCCACAAGGCAGATGCTTCCCGTCTGGTACATTATGAGGGACTTTTCCATGATAGAAGATTCAACGCTTCCAGTGATATGGAAAGCCAGATGTACACCCATGTGGCTGATATCAAGAAATTCCTGGCAGAGCATCGGGACAAGCCTTTTATCTGCTGTGAATATACCCATTCTATGGGCAATTCTAACGGCGGTATGAGCAAATACACCGATCTGACTGAGGAAGATGAACTGTATCAGGGTGGCTTTATCTGGGATTATGTGGATCAGGCTATAGCTGGCAAGGACAGTCATGGTGAGGATGCCCTTTTCTATGGCGGTGATTTTGGGGACAGACCAAGCGACTACAATTTCAGTGGCAATGGTATTGTCTTTGCTGATAGAAGCATTACCCCCAAGATGGAGGAGGTCAAGTTCAACTATCAGAACTTCTCCCTTTATCCAGAAGCCAAGGGAGTAAAGATTGTTAATAAGAGCCTCTTTACAAATACTGACAAATATGCCTTGAAGCTGTCACTCCTGAAGGATGGCCAGCAGGTTTGGGAAATGTCCACCTCTGTGGAGATTGCTCCTGGGGAAGAAGCCTTTGTAGATTATCCTTATCCATCCTTTGGAGCTGGGGAATATGCCTTTAATGCAGCTCTGGTGCTAAAGGAGCAGGAAAGCTGGGCACCAGTTGGCCATGAGGTAGCCTTTGGTCAGGGAGTGGCCAAAGTTGAAGCAGAAGGCGGTATCAAGGAATGGCTGGCAGGGAATTGTGTTCCAGCTATGCCGGCACAGGCTTTGGCTGGGTGCTCTGCCATGAGAATCTGCAAATCCGATATTAACATCGGTATCTATGGTCATGGTTTCAGCGTTATGTTCTCCAGCGCAGCAGGAAATATTGTTTCCTATAAGTACAATGGGGTAGAGCTTATAGAGGAACAGCCACAGCTGAACTTCTGGCGTGCCCCTGTAGATAATGACCGAGGCAGCAGCCGTCATATTGACTGCGCTCCTTGGAAGCTGGCCAGCCTGTACCGCAGAGTCAAGACCATTGAGCTGTGGGAAAATGGCCAGTGGCAGAAGGTAGAAAGATTCTTTGGTGCCAATGGCATTGGCAATTATCAGGCGGAGGAGTTCAAAATCCGCTTTAGCTATATTGTGCTGGATAAGCCAGAAACCGTAGTAGCTGTTGCCTATACTGTTGCCAAGGATGGCACTGTGGCTGTGGAGATGGACTACCAGCAGGTAGATGGCCTGCCTGAGCTGCAGGACTTTGGCATGATTTTTACCCTGCCAAGGGAATACAGCCAGATTGCTTATTATGGTCTAGGGGCCAGTGATAATTATGCTGACAGACAGAATGGTGCCAGATTGGGCATCTTTGCCAGTGATACAGCCAAGGAATTTGCTCCATATCTTAGACCACAGGAATGTGGCAACCATTGCGGTATCCGCTGGTTCAAGGTTATGGACAAAAAGGGCAGAGGCATGGAGCTTTTAGGGGATGTACCTTTTGAGGCATCTGCACTGCCATACAATCCACATGAAATCGAAAACGCCCGTCATCCATATGATCTGCCTCAGGTGCATCACACCTATTTGCGGGCATCTGCCGGACAGTCCGGTGTAGGCGGCGATGATACATGGGGTTCTCCAGTATTAGATGAATATACCATGAAGAATATTAGTAGAAAATTTGTCTTTAAGTTTAAGGGAATTTAATTTATTGAAAGCGGGGAAGTAAAAATGAAGAAGGAAGAATTGTTGCAGGAAATTCAGGCCGGTAAATATGATGAAATGCTGGTAAAGCTCTATGGTCAGGAGGCGTTGACTGCTCAGAAACAGCGTTACAGCCAGGCTGTAGAAAAGTTTGCCACCCTCTATCCTGAGAGAGAAGATATGGAAGTATTTTCTGCTCCAGGCCGTACCGAGGTATGTGGCAACCACACTGACCATCAGCATGGCAAGGTGCTGGCTGCAGCCATCAATTTGGATGCTGTAGCTGTAGTAGGCTTCCATGAGGATGGGGTTATCCGCCTCCATTCCGAGGGTTATCCTGCCATTACTGTAGAGCTGTCTGACCTGGCTATCAACGAGGCTGAGCATGGTACTACCAAGGCTCTGATTCGGGGCATGGCTGCTCAGTTTGCCGACAAGGGTGTGAAGATTGGCGGTTTTGATGCCTATGTTACCTCTGATGTATTAGGTGGCAGCGGTCTTTCTTCTTCCGCAGCCTTTGAGGTGCTGATTGGCACAATTCTGGATATTCATTACAACAAGGGTGCTGTAGGTGCTGTGGATATTGCCAAGATGGGCCAGTTTGCTGAGAACAAGTATTTTGGCAAGAACTGCGGTCTGATGGACCAGATGGTTTCCTCTGTAGGCGGCTTTGTATTTATTGATTTTGCTGATCCAGCCAAGCCTGTTATCGACAAGCACGTCTGCGATTTTGCTGCTGCCGGTATCAGCCTGTGCATCACAGATACCAAGGGAAGCCACGCTGATTTGACTGCTGATTATGTTTCTATTCCTGTAGAGATGAAATCCGTAGCAGCTCACTTTGGCAAGGAGGTACTTCATGAGGTAGACGAGGCTGATTTCTTTGCTGAGATTAGTGCCCTCCGTGGCAAGGTAAGCGACAGAGCTATTCTGAGAGCTGCTCATTTCTTTGCTGATGATGCTAGAGTACCACAGGAGGTGGCTGCTCTGGATGCCAAGGACTTCCAGAAGTTCTTTGACCTGGTAAAGGCCTCCGGCAATTCCTCTGCCAAGTGGCTGCAGAATGTTTACTCCATTCAGAAGCCAGAGGAGCAGGGTGTCAGCATGGGCCTGATGGTCAGCGAGAAGGTATTGGATGGCAAGGGAGCCAGCCGTGTACATGGCGGCGGTTTTGCCGGCACTATTCAGGCCTTTGTACCAACTGAGCTGGTAGATAAATATGTGGCTGCTATGGAAAACCTCTTTGGTGAGGGAAGCTGCTATAGATTGAATATTCGTCCTCTGGGCGGCGTTCAGGTTATGTAAAAATTGCAAGGGAGTGCTATTATGAATCGCGAGATAAACCGTCTGCTGAATTTTGGGCTTCAGCAGGGCTTGATAAAGGAAGAAGATTATTGCTATGCTGCCAATCGTCTGTTGGCTGTGCTGAAAATTGACGAATTTGATCCTGAGCAGGTGGAGGAAACTTTGCCTGTGGCAGACGGGATTCTTGACAAGATGCTGGACTATGCAGCAGAAAAGGGCTTGATTGAGAATACAGCCAATGAGCGGGATTTGTTTGATACAGCCATTATGGACTGTCTGATGCCTCGTCCATCTGAGGTAATTGCAGGCTTCAAGGCTGATTATGCCCAGTCTCCAGAGCTGGCTACGGACAATTACTACAAGATGAGTATTGCTTCCAACTATATTCGCAAGAGCCGTATTGACAAGAATGTTATCTGGAAAACAGCTACAGAGTACGGAGATTTGGATATTACCATTAATCTGTCCAAGCCTGAGAAGGATCCACGGGACATTGCCAAGGCCAAGCTGATGAAATCCTCCAGCTATCCCAAGTGCCTGCTGTGCCGTGAAAACGAGGGCTATGCTGGCCGTGCCAATCATCCAGCCCGTCAGACTCACCGCCTGATTCCTTTGGATTTCCACGGCAAGAGCTGGTTCCTGCAGTACTCCCCATATACCTATTACAATGAGCATTGCATTATCCTGAATGGTGAGCATGTGCCTATGAAGATTTCCCGCACTACCTTTGAGAATCTTACCCAGTTTGTTACCATCTTCCCACATTATTTTGCTGGCTCCAATGCAGATTTGCCAATCGTAGGCGGTTCCATTCTGTCCCATGACCATTATCAGGGTGGTCATTATACCTTTGCTATGGCCAAGGCTCCGGTGGAAAAGGAATACAGCTTTGCAGGCTTCCCAGATGTTCAGGCTGGCCGGGTAAAGTGGCCTATGAGTGCTCTGCGCCTTACCTCTGAGAATCTCCCGCAGTTGATTGATTTGGCTGAGAAGATTCTGACCAAGTGGAGAGGCTATAGCGATGAAACTGTAGGTATCTTGGCAGAAACCAAGGGTGAGCCTCATAATACCATTACCCCAATCTGCCGGAGAGCAGGCAAGGCTTATCAGCTGGATTTAGTATTGCGCAACAATCGCACTGATGAGGAGAATCCTCTGGGTATCTTCCATCCTCATGCCAATGTACATCATATCAAGAAGGAGAATATCGGCTTGATTGAGGTTATGGGCCTGGCTGTACTGCCACCTCGTCTGAAGGAGAATATGGCTCTGATTGCTGAGGCTTGGCTGGCTGGCAAAGAGTCTATTGAGGATAATGAGAAGCTGGCTGTACATGGGGCTTGGTACAAGGAAATCAAGGCCAAGCATCCAGAGGTAAATGCTGACAATGTGGAAAGCATTATCAAGGATGAAATCGGCAAGGTATTTATGCAGGTGCTGACAGATGCAGGGGTATTCAAGAGAGATACCGCCGGCATGGAGGCGTTTGATAGATTTGTGGCAAGTTGCCAGTAAAAACCTGCAGATATCCACAACACATTAAGCCATGCTATAGTGCTATTGCCGGCACGTTCGCACTATATATATGAGCCTCACGCTGCTAAACTCATTCAATCTCGTTAGAAGCTATCACATCGTTCAGCTTCTAACGGCTTGCATTCGTTAAGAAGCGAGGCTCATAAATATGCCTGCAATAGCATATAGCATTTCTTTGGTGTTGCGTATCATACAGTATTATGCATACTTGCACAAATTATATATAGGAGGAAAGAAAGATGGCAGTTTTGGTTTGTGGTGGAGCTGGTTATATTGGCTCTCATACAGTTTATACTTTGATTAATAAGGGTGAGGAGGTTGTGATTGTAGATAATCTCCAGACTGGTCATATAAAGGCTGTGCACCCAAAGGCAAAGTTCTATGAGGGAGATATTCGTGATGCAGCCATTCTGGACAAGATTTTTACTGAGAACAAGATTGACAGCGTGGTGCATTTTGCAGCCAATTCCTTGGTTGGTGAATCCGTTACCCAGCCATTGAAGTATTTTAACAACAATGTTTATGGTATGCAGGTACTGCTGGAAGCTATGGTAAGAAACGGTGTGGACAAGATTGTCTTTTCCTCTACGGCTGCTACCTATGGTGAGCCTGAGCGGATTCCTATTATGGAGGATGATCGCACCGAGCCTACCAATCCATATGGTCAGTCCAAGCTGATTATGGAAAAGATGATGAAGTGGGTAAGCCAGGCCAATGGTATCCGCTATGTATCCTTGCGTTATTTCAATGCTGCCGGTGCCATGGAGGATGGCTCCATCGGTGAGGATCACAACCCTGAGACTCATTTGATTCCTTTGATTCTGCAGGTGCCACTGGGCAAGCGGGATCATATTACCATCTTCGGCGATGACTATCCAACTCCAGATGGAACCTGCTTGAGAGACTATATCCATGTACTGGATTTGGCTGATGCCCATGTATTGGCTGTAGACTATCTCCGCAAGGGTGGGGATAGCAATATCTTCAACCTGGGCAATGGACAGGGCTTCTCCGTTAAGGAAATGATTCAGGCAGCCAAAGAAGCTACTGGCGAGGAAATCAAGGTAGAAATGGGCGCCCGCAGAGCCGGGGATCCTGCTCAGCTTATTGCCTCCAGCGAAAAGGCCAGAAAGATACTGGGTTGGAAGCCACGCTTCACCGATGTACACGATGTTATCGGCACCGCTTGGAAATGGCATCAGAAGCATCCAAACGGCTATGAGGACAAAAACTAAGTCCAGCTAAAAAACTCAAAAATATCACACCCCAATATTACACCCCAAAACTCAAATCCCCTAAAGCAGGTCAGGAAAAGACCACTTTAGGGGATTTTTGTGGTAAATAAAAGCTTTATGCTATTTAAAAATAAAATCTATTATGATATTATAATGTTAGGATTTCGTCTAAAGCGTATTTGCTTTAGACGAAATCCACAACGAAACTTGGTCAAGTTATCCACAACGAAACTTGGTCAAGTTATCCA
>SAMEA104315422__coassemble_216_pt1 | contig 33335 bp, 30 predicted proteins | sample SAMEA104315422__metabat2_low_PE_041 | metagenome-assembled genome bin SAMEA104315422 (sample SAMEA104315422) | gut metagenome | biome: Monkey gut; feature: monkey-associated habitat; material: faeces | place: China | collected 2013
TTCTGTTCTTCTGCTTGAGCTTCTTGGATGGCACTGGCTATATGGCTCGTGTAGCCTTCATTATGGATCCTATTATGCGTCGCTGTGGTTTGACTGGTAAGGGTGTTATGCCTTTGATGATGGGCTTTGGCTGTGGCGTTCCTTCCATTATGGGTGCTCGTGCCTTGGATACGGAAAAGGATCGTATGCTGTCCATTATGGCTGCTCCTTTCCTGACCTGTGGTGCTAAGCTGCCAATTATGGCACTCTTTGCTGCCATGTTCTTCCCTGATGATGCTGCTAATGTGGTATTTGCCATGTATGTAGTAGGTGTGGTTATGGCTATTGTTTCCACCAAGATTTTGTCTCACACCACCTTCAAGGATGATAATTCCACCTTCTTGCTGGAACTGCCTCCATATCGTATGCCAGATATGAAAACCGTTCTGCTGGAAACCTGGGATAAGGGCAAGGGGTATCTGGTTAAGGCCGGTACTATTATCTTCCTGGGCTGTGTAATTCTCTGGTTCCTGTCTGCCTTTAATAGCGAGGGTATGGTTGAGGATCTGAACGACAGCTTCCTGGCCTCCATTGGTTCTGTGATTGGTTCCCTCTTTGTTTTCCAGGGTTTTGGCAACTGGGAGGCTGGTGCAGCCGTACTTTCCGGTGTTCTGGCCAAGGAGTCTGTAGTATCTACCATTGGTATTCTCTATGGTATGCCTGATATTTCTGCTGAAGCAGAGGATGCAGTGGAGACTGCTGAGGCTATGCTGGGGACTGGTATGGGCAGTGCCTTTACACCATTGTCCGCCATTGCCTTTATGGTATTCTCCCAGTTGTATACCCCATGTGTAACTGCCTTGGGTACTATCAAGAAAGAGGCTGGTGGCTTCAAGTGGATGGTATTTGCTGCGGTTTATATGTTTGTGCTGGCTTGGGTTGTTTCCCTACTGGTATATCAGATTGGCAGCCTGTTAGGCTTCTAAAATAATAAGTTAGCATCCTATTGTAATTGATACTTAGTTAAGTTATCTGATAAAATGATAAGGATAGGAGGTCTATATAATGAATGCTCAGACTTTGGTTTTGTTAGTGATTATAGCTGTTTTGCTGGCTTTTGCTCTCCGTCATGTATATCACAATTTCGTAGAGGGCAAGCATGATTGCTGTGGCTGTGATGCCTGCAGTGGACATCATGACAAGGGAAAAAATACTGGGGCGGAAGAAGGCTCCTGTCCGTATTGCAGTGGTCACAAATAATTTAATCTACTAAATGGGGACTGTTTTCCTGGTAATTTCCTAATGCTAATATTTGAATCGAATTTGCATTAGGAAAAGCTAGAAAGACAGTCCTTTTCTATTGTCTGGAAATAGGCAAATTACCCTTGAAAATGGCATGGTTTTAGGCTATTATAGGTAATAGGAATAGCTGAAGGGTTATTAATACATATCAGCAATAAATGTATAGTATGGTGACGGTAATGAGGGAAAAAAAGTCATTAAAAAGTCTGGATAAATTAGTATCCAGCTTGGAATTTTTGAATTTCGAGCAAGGTAAAAAGCGCTGTATGAACGACGAAGAGTTTTATCTGGAGCTTGTGAAAGAGTTTGCAGAGGAAAGCAAGCTGAAAACCTTGCAGGAGAACTATCAACGGCAGGACTGGCCTCAATATAGGATGAATGTGCATACTATTAAGAGTTCGGCGGCCTATATAGGGGCAGATGAGCTTTCTCAGCAGGCTAGGCTTTTGGAAAATGCTGCCAAGGAGGGCAATCAGGAATATCTTGTGGCGAAACATATTGAATTTACTCAATATTACCAAAAGGTATTGCAAGGAATTAAAGACTTACTTGCTGAAATAGAGTCGGCAGGAGCATAAATTTAGAGCAGGGTTGGCGATATACATGGAAGAAAAGAAAATTTTGGTCGTGGATGATAGTGCCGTAAATCTCAAGCTGGCAGGAAAAATCATTAAATCCCAGGAGGGATGGAAACCCATATTGGTACCATCTGGACAGCGGGCTTTGAAGTATCTGGAGGAAAATCAGGCAAATTTGATTCTTTTGGATGTGATGATGCCGGAAATGGATGGCTTCCAGCTGTTGCAAATACTGCAGGGAGATGAAAGGCTGGCCAAGATTCCTGTGGTAATGCTGACAGGAGATGAGGATGCAGAAACCAAGGAGCAAGGCCGACAGGCAGGCATAAAAGCTATGCTGCACAAGCCCTTTGATATATCCCATCTGTTGGATACCATAACGAAGTATATAGACTGAGGAAGAGGTCATGGATGATAATATACGGGAAGAAATTCGCCAACTAAACCTGGAATTAAAAAAGGCCCATCGGGAGGTAAAGCGTCTCCATCGTGAGAATAATATCCTTTCTACCATGAACGAGCAGTCTAATAGATTCCGGGAGTTTAGTGAGGCCAAAAAAGGACGTCAGGAATACTATACACGAATGTTTGTGGAGAATTCTCCTAATATTTCCATTATGCTGGATAATCAGCTTAAGACACTTCTGGCTACAGAGAGATATTATCAGGTAGGTCAGTACACCACAGAGGAAATTAATAACGGATTGCCGATTGCTACCGTCTTTCATGGTGTCATGGAATATTCTGAGTGCAAGCATTTGGAGTCCGTGTGTCAGATAGCTTTGACAGAACAGCGGGAGATTCACTACATTGAGAAATTGCATGTGGGCAGGCAGGAATTGGTCTATGATGTCTATATTCACCCAGTAAAAGGCATAGAGGAAGGTGAAAACTGTCTCATGCTGATTATGGTGAATATTACAGATATCATTTCTGCCAAGGAAAAAGCTGAAACTGCTGATAAAGCAAAAAGCAGCTTTTTGGCCAATATGTCTCATGAAATAAGAACCCCTATGAATGCCATTCATGGCATGGCAGAGTTTATTATTCGAGATACTACAGATATATTTGCCAGGGAAAATGCCATTCTCATAAAGAATGCGTCTACCTCTCTTTTGACTATTATTAATGATATTTTGGATTTCTCCAAAATAGAGGCAGGCAAAATGGAATTGATAAATTCATCCTTCCAATTGGCTTCTCTTTTGGTAGATGTAGCTGCTATTATTCGCATTAAGCTAAAGGATAGCAAAGTCTCTTTTGTGTTACAGATTGATCCTGAAATGCCTCGTGGCCTGATTGGGGATGAAATCCGCATCAAGCAGATAATGGTAAATCTTTTGAATAATGCGGTGAAATTTACCCAAGAGGGTACTATTACGCTCCGCATGGGCTGTAGAAGGCTTGGGGATGACAATACAGTAAAGATATATGGCAGTGTGGCAGATACTGGCATTGGCATAAAACCTCAGGATTTGGACAAGCTGTTTTCCAGCTTTGAGCGAGTAGATACCCGAAGAAACAGGTCTATTGAAGGGACTGGCTTAGGCCTGGCCATCAGCCGTCGTCTATGTGAGTCTATGGGTGGTGCCTTAGGGGTAAAAAGTGTTTATGGTCAGGGTAGCGTATTTAGCTGGACTATGGTGAATCAGGTAGATGATTGGACTCCTATTGGCACCATAGGCAAGGGAGATATCCAAAATCAGGAAAAGCTTTTCCAATATACCTTTATTGCGGAAAAGGCCAAGGTGTTGGTGGTTGACGATAACAAGGTAAATCTCAAGGTGGCAGAGGGAATGCTGTCTCCTTATAGAATCCAGGTAGTAACTGCCGAAAGTGGTTATGAGGCTTTGGAACTGCTAAAACAGCAGCATTTTGACATTGTCTTTATGGACCATATGATGCCTATTATGGACGGGGTGGAAACCTTGCAAAAGCTTAGATTACTGCCTAGCCATGAAAAGGACGTGGTGGTGGCTCTTACCGCCAATGCAGTGGCTGGTGTGCAGGATGAGTATCTCCAGCTAGGCTTTCAGGGATATTTATCCAAGCCGCTAGGGGATAAGGAATTGGATGAATGTCTGCGTAGTTTTCTGCCTTCGGATACCATTTATAAGCTGGATAAACCTTTTACCAGCAGAATGGATGAGGTAGATCGGGATATTCTCATGCAGGTTTATACTGAGGGACACAAAAAGATTAAACTGTTTATGAATCTGCTGGAGGCAGAGGATTGGCCAAGATATACCATTGAGGTACATGCGCTCAAATCTGTAGCAGCTCATATTGGGCAAAAGCAGTTGGCGGAAATGGCCAAGGCTCATGAAAAAGCAGGGAAATCAGGAGATTATCAGTATATTTATCGAAATTTCGATAGACTTTTAGCCCAGTATGGTGCCCTGCTAACCTATATTAGTGAAAAATTTGCTGAGGAAATCTTTAAGCCAAAACAAGAACAGAATCTATTGACTATATCTCCAGAAAAGTTGTTTGAGAAAACCACTCAATTACAGGACGCATTGGTGGATTATGATCTTGATAGATTGGAAGAATTGCTGCAGGAACTGCTGGGATGTCAGCTTGACAGCGCTAGACATAAGCTGTTATCTCAAATGAAAGATGCCTGCGGGGAATTTGATTATGATACTCTGGAGAAACTTATGACACAATGGCAAAATGCCAGTAAATCATAATAGAGGTGAGAATTTTGAAATCAGTAGTATTATTTACTGAAGAAATAGATGATCTGGAAAGGGCTGTGGCAGAGCTGCAAAAGCAATGCCAGGGATTTGATTTTCAGCAGCATAGTGCAGGACTGCTTTTTGCCCATCCAGATACTAATTTGGAAGAATTAATGTCTTTGCTGACGGAGGCATTTGCCATACCGATTATAGGAGTTACTGCCTCCTTTATATTTACCATGAAAGGTGTAAAAAGAGAGGGTATTTCCCTGCATTTTTTCACAGCTGATGATTGCCGCTTTGCTGTGGATAGTACAGGAGAACTGAAGCCTGAGCATGTAAAGGAGGCTATGGGCCAGGTTTATCATAACTTGGTTAATCAACTAGGTGAAAAGCCAAAGCTTTTTTTGACTTATGGCAATCCAAGCTTAGACATGGCGGGAGACGATTTTGTAGATACTCTGGATACCTTGTCTGAGGGGGTACCAGTATATGGCGCCATGGCATCAGATGATTTTGCTGTGGAGGACTGTCGTTTTATGTGCAATGGTCATGTATTTCAATATGGTGCGGCAGTTATAGCTATCAGCGGTAACATCCAACCAGTTATGTCCAGTGGTTTTCATGTGGATACGGCTATTGATTACGAAGGCATTGTCACCCGTGCTGAAGGCAATCAGGTGTTAGAGCTGGATGGTGTGCCTTTTGTGGAGGCTTTGACTAAAGCTGGCATGGTTTTTAATTTTGATAATGCTCAGGATTACCTCAATACTCATTTCAAAATTTCCTTTGAAACTGAAGCCGGAGAGGAAGTACAATGCCTGCGGCACCTTTTTCATGTGGATAAGAAAAGAGGAACAGCCAAATTTTTTGGCAAAATACCTGTAGGAGCCAAGCTGCAGGTAGGGATTCTGGATGTAGAGGGGATTCATGACTCGGTGGCAAGTGTAGTCCATGATTGCCTAGAAGGTATTGCAAAGAATAATCCTCAAAGCTATCATACTCTGATGGTTACCTCCTGTGCCTCCAGACTTATGAGCTATACCAATGCTATACATGATGAAAGCCTTGCCTATGTGGATATGATACCAGATGGGATGGAGATGTCAGGCTTATATGCTTATGGCGAGGCCTGTCCTATAAAAACTAAAAATAGCAGCAAGGGAAGAAATGCTTTTCACAATACCACGTTTTCCTTGCTGGTAATGTAGCAATAGGGAGTGTTTGCAATATGGATTTTAGACAATTGGAGTATTTTTGTACTCTGAGCCGCCTGAAAAATTTTACCCGCACGGCGGAAGAACTGCATGTTTCCCAGCCTTCCGTTACCAAGGCTATCAAGTCCTTGGAAACGGAGCTGAAGCTGACCTTGATAGATAGGCGCCAAAAGCATGTTACCCTTACCAATGAAGGCAAGGCATTTCTGCTTCATGCGGAACAGATCATGAAATCAGTAGAGGATACCTACAGGGATATGGAGCGCTTTCAACTGGAAAAGCAGGGGACAGTGCATTTTGGGATTCCTCCTATGGTAGAGGCCTACCTCTTCCCAGATCTTTTCACCAGCTTCAAGGCTATGTACCCTGATATGAATTTGGATGTGCGAGAATATGGAGATTCTACAGAGGTAATGGAAAAGGCTGATTCTGGTGAGCTGGACTTTGGTATTATCTTTTCCAGCCGAGGTGATACTAAGGATAATCAGATGCTGATTATGACAGACAATATGAGTCTCTGTATCAGCCCTGAGCTGCCCTTGGCTCGCAAGGAAAATATCAGCTTTGATGATTTGAAGAATGAACATTTTATCATGCAGCAATCTAATACCTATCAGTATCAGCATGTATATGAGCGGTGTGTGGAAAGGGGTTATATACCGGATATTCTTCTGTGTACCACTCAGCTTAAAACCATTAAACAGCTGGTGGGCAATAGACTGGGTATCTCCGTGCTGCCAGATTTTGTTACCAATGAAGAAACCATCTTTGTCCGCCGACAGCTTACACCGCCTCTCAGGGTTAATATCTGCCTTTACTGGGGACGCAATAAACAGCTCAGCGATATGGATAAAAGATTTTTGGATTTCATCAAGCACTATGTGGCTACTGAGGAATTCAAGAGTCATTTTAAAAAAAATATAGAAAAATAAAGAATGAAATGTATGACGTCGGAGCTCCGGCGTCATTTTGTTTTAAAATCCCTGCTTGACAAGGTAGTTCTTTTTTGGTATTATTTTTTAGGTTATATAAGCTCTTGATAAGGAAGGGCGTATCTACCAACTGCCGAGAACAGTTGTCTATGACCCACTGGGTTGTAGTACACTTTTTAGGCGGTTTTTTTGTGTGTAAATTTAAATTACCCCTTTGCCACAAGTTTTGTAGTGTACATTTTAGTTGTAGGATAAGGAGTGTTGACATGAAATACGATGTTATTATTATTGGTGCAGGCCCTGGTGGTATTTTTTCTGCCTATGAGCTGATTAAGGGAAATAAGGATATTAAGGTGGCTGTATTTGAGGCTGGCCGTCCCTTGGAGCAAAGAAAATGTCCTATTGACGGCAAAAAAATCAAAAGCTGTATCAATTGTCCATCCTGCGCTATTATGAATGGCTTCGGGGGAGCAGGCGCTTTTTCTGATGGCAAATACAATATTACCAATGATTTTGGCGGTACTCTTTATGAGCATATTGGCAAGGAGGCTGCTCTGGAGCTGATGTATTATGTGGATGAAATCAATGTCAGCCACGGTGGTCAGGGCACTAAAATGTATTCTACCACTGGTACCAGCCTGAAAAAAACCTGTATGCAGAACAAGCTGAAGCTGCTGGATGCTTCTGTACGCCATCTGGGTACAGACAAAAACTATATTGTCTTGGAAAATATCTACAATGAACTGCAGGAGAGAGTGGATTTCTTCTTTATGACTCCTGTGGAAAAGCTGGAGACTTTGGCTAATGGCTATCGGGTAATTACTGCCAAGGACAGCTATGAATGTGATAAATGTATTGTTTCTGTAGGCCGCAGCGGCAGTAAGTGGATGGAAAAAATCTGTCAGGAGCTAGAGATTCCTACCATGTCTAACCGAGTGGATTTAGGTGTAAGAGTTGAATTGCCGGCAGAGGTATTTTCCCATCTTACCGATGAGCTGTATGAAAGCAAGATTGTTTATAGAACGGAAAAATTTGAGGATAAGGTGCGTACCTTCTGCATGAATCCTTATGGCAGCGTGGTAAGCGAAAATACCAATGGCATTATTACCGTAAATGGCCATAGCTATGAGGATAAGGCTCTCCAGACAGGTAATACTAATTTTGCACTGCTGGTATCCAAGCATTTCTCTGAGCCTTTCAAGGATAGTAACGGCTACGGTGAAAGCATAGCCCGCCTTTCCAATATGCTAGGCGGCGGTGTGCTGGTACAACGCTTTGGTGATTTGGTGCGTGGTCGCCGCAGTACCCAGAAGCGCATGGATGAAGGCTTTGTTACCCCAACTCTGGCAGCCGCACCTGGTGATTTGAGCTTGGTTCTGCCGAAGCGTATTCTGGATGGTATTATTGAGATGATTTATGCTCTGGATAAGATTGCTCCAGGCACAGCCAATGATGATACTTTGCTTTATGGTGTAGAAGTAAAATTTTACAATATGGAAGTAGAATTAGATGATAATCTTGAATGTCGTTATAAGGGACTGTACATTATTGGTGATGGCAGTGGTGTAACCCATTCTCTCTCTCATGCTTCTGCCAGTGGTGTCTTTGTGGCCAGAAAGATTCTTGCGGATATGTAAGTAAAATAAAATAGCCCTTTCTGACTTTTCCTGAATTATGTGTGGGGAAAGCCGGAGAGGGCTATTTCTATCTAAGCCAAGCTGCTAAAAAGAGCATCTACAATTTGATGAATATCAGTGGAGGCAATGGAGGAATAATTTACTACAAAAGTATGCTCCGGAGCGGCCTGACGGTTTTGATAATAATGCTGTAACGGCTGCAGCATTAATCCCTTTTGCCGCAGTCTAGCCTGCAAATCCCTATCTGATAGATTTGTGTCGATTTGCAAGAGAAAATACAAGCCAGAGGATTGCTGGAGAATTTTAATCCGCTCATGGTCAGGGTGGCTGGTTAAAGCCTTTAGGAGCTGTTGACGAAGTTTTTTATAATTGTTCCGCATACGGTTAATATGCCGCTCGAAATACCCCTGATTAATAAACTCTGCCAGAGTATATTGCTCAAAGGTGGATACAGTACAGCTAAGGTAGTTTAATTTGTTGTTAAATTCCTCCATTAAGGGCTTGGGCAGTACCATATAGCTGATACGAATGGTAGAGGCCAGACTCTTGGAAAAGGTATTCATATAAATAACCTTGTTGCTCATATCTATGCTGAATAGGGAGGGGATAGGCCGACCTACCAAACGGAACTCTGTATCGTAATCATCCTCAATAATATATCTAGGGCCAGCTGCCGCCCAGCCTAGCAGCTCATAGCGACGGCTAATGGGGGTAATAATACCTGTAGGAAAATGATGGGAAGGGCTGATATGAATAACATCACAGCTTACAGTGTTCAAAGCTGTTACAGACATACCCTGCTGGTCAATAGGCAGGGCAATACAGCAAGCACCGTTATCCCGATAAATGCGCCGCAGCTTTTGATACCCCGGATCCTCCACGCAATAAATCTTGTCCCGGCCAATAAGCTTAATCAACAGCTCATAAAGATATTCTGTACCGGCGCCAATAACAATCTGCTCTGGAGAAATATCCATACCTCGGAAATGGCGCAGATGATTGGCTATGGCCTGTCGCAAAGGTGCCACACCTGCTGTAGGAGACTGAGTGAGAAGAAGCTGCTGTTTTTCGCTGATGGTATGTCGGAGCAAACGACTCCAGATACTAAAGGGAAAATTTTCCGCCAGCAGGCTGTTAGAGGACAAATCCACTCTATGAGGGGCAGGGACTGTGGTTGAATCATTCATCTCAGAATTTTTTGGGGAGTCCTGTGGTATAATGCTTCCTTCCCAGTCAGAAGAAGTATTCTTCTTTTTGGGGGTGTTATTGTTTATTTGCTGTTGGTCAAGGAAATTCATGGATTGACGATAGTTTTCCACTGGGGAAACAAAATATCCTGATTTTAGGCGGGCATAGATATAACCCTCAGAAACCAGCTGTCCATAGGCTCCTTCTACAGTTATGGTACTGATGCCAAGCTGGGTGGCCAGGGAACGCTTGGAGGGCAGCTTGGTGCCTGGTGTTAGATGATGCAGAAGAATTTCGTTTTTGATGTATTGGTAAATCTGCATATAAATAGGCTGAGGCTTATTGGGTTCCAGATTCAAAGTCAGCATGTGGCGCCGCCTTTCTATGATAGATTGAAATAAGCTAAAATTGTGGTAAAATAAAAGCGGCAGAAAATGCCGCTTTAGTTTACAGAGAAATTTTCTGCAATGGCTTTACCAATATCAGGAAGATTATGGCATTGAGAAGTGCCTTTAGAGCCAGTCCCGGTGTGGAGCTAAGTCCAGCCTCAATACTGTCATAAAGCACAGCGCCAAAAATAGTATAAGCAGCCACCATCCAGACAAGGCCTAAGAAAATAGCTGTAAGATTGCCACCATTAATCACAAAGCTGTTGTGATTGCTCTTGTAAAGTATGCCAAAAATCCAAGCCATAATATATTTGATAAGCAGTGTAGGCACAATCCAAAGGGCAAAGCCGCCAATCAAATCTGCCAGAGCAGAGCCAACTGCACCGGCAATAGCTCCCTGCTTACGGCCTAACAGTACCACCGCCAGCAAAACAGCTGCATCTCCTAAATGGGCATAGCCCAAGGGAATCGGAATCTTTGGCACAAAGGTCATAACAAAAACAATAGCGGTAAATAAAGCAGTAAGACACAAATCCTTAGTTGTTAATTTCATAATTGTCACTCCTGACTGTATTTTTGTTCAATATATTGAATATGGTACTTAGTATAATGCCACATTGGCTATATTGAAATAGTCAGAATAAGATAAAAATATAATACCAGATTTATGGTCAGATGGAAAGATATTTTTGCAAAGGATGAGGAAATGGAGCAAGAAAAAATATATGCCAAGCAAGCAGGATATAAGCATTTAAAGGCTTTGGGACAGTTTTTTACCCCCAAGGCTGTGGCAGAATTTATGTGTAACTGGGCTGGTAAAAATGCCCAAAATATGCTGGACCCTGCAGTTGGTAATAGTGTGTTTCTGTGCCAGATGCATAGGCTTTATCCTCAATGTCAGCTAAGGGGCTATGAAATTGACACCGGGATTCTGGATTTTTTTGGTAATCCCTCTGGCGCAGAAATGATTTTGGGAGATTATCTGACTCTGGATTGGCAGGAAAAATACCAGGCCATTGTGGGAAACCCTCCCTATAACAAATTCCAGGCTGTAGACAATCGTCTGGATATATTTAACAAAATTTATGCCGAAACCGGTATTCATTACAGTGGCAATAGCAATCTTTATGCCATTTTTTTAATAAAAAGCATCTATCAGTTGGCACCACAGGGAAGGCTGGCCTATATTATTCCCAGTGAATTTCTCAATTCCGCCTACGGCACTCAGCTAAAGAAATTGCTGTTAAGGCAGGGATTATTGCGGTGCATTATCAATTTCCGTCATAATGAGGAAGTATTTCCTGGGGCCAATACTACTTGTTGTATTATTTTGCTACAGCAGACACCCAAGGAATATGTGGATTTTTATAATCTATCCTCCATAGAGGAGCTGGCTCAATTAGATGTGGATAAAGGCTTAGGACCACATGGTATCAGGGTTGCCTATAACAATCTAAAGCCAGAGGAAAAATGGCGTCCTTATCTTCATCAGGAAAGTCAGCGACAGTTGGCTCATCTAGTGCCTATAGAAAAGTATTGCCGGGTTGGCAGGGGGATTGCCACAGGAGCTAATGATTTCTTTTGCCTAAGCCGACAGCGGGCAGAGGAGCTAAAAATTGATGAAAAGTATCTTCAGCCCTGTCTTTGTCGCAGTAGGGATGTAAAAGGTAATATTTGGCAGCTAAGGGATTGGCAGACTCTGGCAGATAAGCAGGGTAAGGCTTATCTACTGAATATACAGGGTGAGCCAGATGGCAGGGTACTGAAATACCTTCGACAGGGACAGGCTGAGAAATTGGATAAGCGGTATCTTCTCTCTAAAAGACAGCCCTGGTATAGTATGGAGCAAAAGCCTGTGGCTCCTATTTTGATTTCTTCTGCCTATCGCAAAGAATATAAGCTTTTGCGAAACTTGGCTAGAACAGCTAATCTAACAGCCTTTCATGGTATTTTTATCCGCAAAGATTATGAGGAATTAACGGATATTATCTTTTGTTATTTTCTAACAGCCACTGCCAGAGAGCTTGTTAATCGCAATCGGAAGGAGCTGGGACGAGGACTGGAGAAACTGCAACCGGGGGACTTACAGCAGGCAGAAATGCTGGATATAGAAATCCTTGGTAAGCAGGCCAGGTCAAAAATATTGACTATTTATGACCAAATTATAAAGCAGGAAGCTTCTCAGGTAAATCTGGTTAATGAACTGGAGAAAATTTTTTCTCCCTATTATTGTACAAATTTGGAAAAAGATGTTACAATAAACAAGGACGAATAAATTAAACAAAACGGGAGCTTGCAGAGGCAGGCTGAGAGTAGGCGTAGGCCTTGACCGTACCTGATGTGGATAATGCCACCGTAGGGAACCATATTGTGTAGATATAATGGTATACCAATGGCTGTGGCTAGGTATACCATTTTTGTGTATTAGGAAAGGATGTTATGTATGGCTAAAGAGTATAAAACTCAGATGGAGGCAGCCCGCAAGGGGATTGTGACGCCTGAAATTGAAAAGGTTGCTGCCAAGGAGCATATGTCTGTAGATGAGCTGCTGCCACTGGTAGCTTGTGGCAAGGTGGCTATTCCTGCCAACGTTAATCACAAATGTCTGGAGCCAGAGGGTATTGGCTCCATGCTGCGCACTAAGATTAATGTAAACCTTGGTGTGTCCAGAGACTGCAAGGATTATGATGTGGAAATGGAAAAGGTTATGTCTGCTGTAAATATGGGCGCAGAGGCTATTATGGACTTGTCCAGTCACGGCAATACTCAGCCTTTCCGTCGTAAGCTTACCAGTGAATGTCCTGTAATGATTGGTACTGTACCGGTTTATGACAGTGTTATTCACTATCAGAGAGATTTGGATACTCTGACTGCTAAGGATTTTATTGATGTTATCCGCCTTCATGCTGAGGATGGTGTGGATTTTGTTACCCTCCATTGTGGTATCACCCGCAAGACCATTGATCAGATTAAGAAGCACAAGAGAAAGATGAATATTGTTTCTCGGGGTGGTTCCTTGGTTTTTGCCTGGATGTCCATGACTGGCAATGAGAATCCTTTCTATGAATATTATGATGAGATTCTGGACATTTGCCGTGAATACGATGTTACCATTTCTCTTGGTGATGCCTGCCGTCCTGGCTGTCTGGCTGATGCTACTGATGTATGCCAGATTGAGGAGCTGGTACGCCTTGGTGAGCTGACTAAGAGAGCTTGGGCTAAGGATGTACAGGTTATGGTTGAGGGACCTGGTCATGTGCCTATGGATCAGATTGCAGCCAATATGAAGGTACAGGAGACTATTTGTCAGGGAGCACCTTTCTATGTGTTAGGCCCATTGGTAACAGATATTGCGCCTGGCTATGACCATATTACAGCAGCCATTGGCGGTGCTATAGCAGCTATGAATGGTGCAGCCTTCCTGTGCTATGTAACCCCTGCTGAGCATCTGGCTCTGCCAAATGTAGATGATGTAAAGCAGGGCATTATTGCCAGCAAGATTGCGGCTCACGCAGCGGATATTGCTAAGGGTGTCCGTGGTGCTAGGGATATAGACGATAAAATGGGTGATGCCCGCCGGGTATTGGATTGGGAGGCTCAGTGGGAGTGCGCTCTGGACCCTGAAACCGCCAAGGCCATCCGGGCGGATCGTTCTCCAGAGCATGAGGATACCTGCTCCATGTGTGGCAAGTTCTGTGCTGTTCGCAGTATGAACAAGGCTTTGGCTGGAGAGCATATTGATATTCTCTAATAGTTAATAAGTATTAGTTCTGTAGGCCCTGCTGATAAATAAACTGCTATCTTTCTTGAAATAAGAAATTGTTGATAGCTGTTATTTATTGGCAGGGTTTTGTCATGGTAAAAATTTTGTATTTGTGGTATGATAGGCAGGAACTAAAAATGTGGAGGTGCTAATATTTGAAGGCTTTAAGAAATTTTGCTTCCTCAAGAAGGTGCAAGGATTTGATTGTCATTGCTGTGGTGTTGGAGGCCTTTTTTCTGGCACTGTCGCCTTTAGTAGCGGAGGTTTCACTGCTAATAGGCTTTTTGATTTATCTATTTCGCTGGCGAATGGATAGAAATTACCATTATAAGAAATCTCCGGTATTTGGAGCTATAGCTGTATTTATGGTCTGCGGCGCAGCCTCCATACTGGTTTCTCCAGATAGTGGCTTTAGCTTTTACAATTGGTACAATCTGGCGGTAGTATACTGCATGACCTTTGTGCTGGTGACGCAGAATGTTACGACTAGGGATGAAATCAAGGTGGTGGCTTGTGCTCTTGGACTTTCTGCTTTACTGGTGGTGGCAGATGGCTTCTATCAGTTTATTTTCGGCATTGATACTGCCGATATGAAATGGGTGGATGGTGAGGCCTTTCCTGAGTTGCGAAAGCGGGTTTTTGCTACCTGGGAAAATCCTAATATTTTGGCAGCCTACTTGGATATTGTTATCTGTGTCCTACTGGGGCTGTTTGCCAAAATGAAAAATAAGAACACCAGAATTTATCTTGCTCTGTTTATGGTGGCATCCTTGGCTTGCCTAGCTATGACCTATGCTAGAGGAGCTTTGCTGACTATTGCAGTTATTATAGGCTGTTACGGTATTCTAAAGGATAGACGGATTCTGCTAGCCCTTATTCTAGTGACTGGTGGTGTATTGGCTTTGGATCCAGTGCTGTTGGAGCGCATGCAGACAGCTTTTCTGGTGGCAGATACATCCTCGGAAATGCGGATTGCCATGTGGGAAAGTACGGTTCAGATGATTATGGATCATCCTCTGCTGGGAATTGGCTGGGGGGCCTACTGGATTGTGTACCCACTGTATGATACCTATATTGTTGATGGCAGTGTAACACTGGTTCATGCTCATAATATTTATTTGAATTACTGGGCGGAAATTGGCTTGATCGGCGGTACTGCTTTCCTGTGGTATTTTTTCAAAACTATGGGACTGGCTCTTTTTAACAAGCGGGTATTGCCAGACACTTTGATGGAAGGCCTGCTGCTGGGGCTGGGATTGGCGTTGGTTTCTGCAGCGCTGAATGGTGTGACAGATGATGTATTGTTTAATATTCCATCCTCTATGCTGTTATGGCTGCTATGTGGATTGGTCTATGCTATAAGGAGTCTTGGGCGGTAGTAAAATAGATTCGAGGGGAGTGATTGCCATGAAAAAATTTATAGTATTTGTTTTAGGCTGTATATTGTTCCTAAATGGTGCTTTGATGGCTGAGGCTAAGGACAATGTATCTGAAAATGCATCTACGACAGAAGCTATGGCAGTTATTGCTGCTGATACTCCAGAAATTGCTGTGCAAAAACCAACTGTTATTGTGTTGAATGGCAGTGAAAGATATTTGCAGGAGGAATATCAGGATATTTTAACCCGCTATTTTGTAAAATGCTATTCCCAATATCGTTTTTCTATGACATATGGCCGGAAAGCACAACAGGATTTTTATCAGGCCTGCAGCAAGGTAAATGGGGCTAAAGATATACACAGCCTTAGCCAAAGGGAAATGGCAGAGGTTTTGAGCAGTATGGACAAGGAACAGGCATTGTTTCTTAATGTTCATGACAGGGTATACAAGACAAGGCGCCATTGGGATTGGTGGTTTGGCTCCGAAGATACCTGGGACGCAGTAGTTTATTTAGAGGCCACCTTGGTAGATAAACAGGGCATCATCGGTCACAAAAAATATCAATACACCATTGAATCCCGGTACACCCCTGGCAAAGCACTCCAGGATGCTTATACCAGATGCATCAGACAGCTGCAGAAGTCTGATATACTTAATAAGTCCGATAATTAATAATAGAGGGGGATAAAAATGAATGGTACTAAACTATGGTTAAGTAATTTACAAAAAAATTATTTTAGCTTTGAGGGTTCTATACAGCGAAAAGAGTATATTACTCGTATGATTATTCTTTTTCTACTTGGTTTATTTTGTGTCTTTATTGCTTCAGTTATAGCACTAGGCCTCGGCCTAGTGTCAAATCTAGAGTTGAATTTTTTATACAACTACGTTCCAGATGCAACGGCTATCAATGATTATTTATTAATCAGTATTGGTACTTGGAGCGGAACTTTTTTATTTTTATTAGTTACTGCTATCACAATTATCTTACAACCCTTAGTATTTATAGCGCAAATTTCACTGTGTGTACGTAGATTTCATGATTTAAATTTAAGTGGATTCTTTGTCCTGCTAGGATTAATACCTTTTGTTTGTCCAATTATGATTATATTGTTAGGAGTATTGCCTAGCAGAAAGCAAGTGGAAATATAAATCTTTACAGCCAATATAATAAACTGTTGACATTTGATGTTTTTTCGTGTATCATTCATATGTGTCGTTAAGAACACTAAAAAGAAATATGAACTCATCCAGAGCGGTGGAGGGACTGGCCCTGCGAAGCCGCGGCAACCATTGTCAATATGACAAAACGGTGCTAATTCCTGAAGGCATAGCCTGAAAGATGAGAGATTTAGAAACTCTCTCATTAGGGAGAGTTTTTTTGTGTATTAAAAGCGATAAGGGCTGTTGTATAACGGTTGTTTTCATATTTCAAGTCGTGTTTTGTTGAGAGTACAGCGAAGGATAGCTGGTTAGGTTATGAATAGGCTTCTGCTGTACAGTAGTTTATGAGGAGGCGTTTTTATGGCAAAGCGTTTATTTTTTACCTCTGAGTCTGTTACCGAGGGACATCCTGACAAAGTAGCAGATCAGATTTCTGATAGCATTTTGGATGCTATTTTGGCTAAAGATCCATATGGCCGTGTAGCTTGTGAGACTATGGTTACCACTGGTCAGGCTCATATTGCTGGCGAGATATCCACCAAGTGTTATGTGGATATTGCTAAAATCGTAAGAGATACAGTTCGTAAGATTGGTTATACCAGAGCAAAATTTGGTTTTGATGCAGATACTTGTGGTATTCTTGTTTCCCTTGACGAGCAGTCCCCAGATATTGCTCAGGGTGTTGACAAAGCTCTGGAAGCTCGCGAGGGCAATCTGGATGAGGAAGAAGCTACTGGTGCTGGTGACCAGGGTATGATGTTTGGTTATGCTACCAACGAGACTCCTGAGTATCTGCCTGTTCCTATTGCTTTGGCCCATCGTTTGGCTCGCCGCTTGGCTGAGGTGCGCAAGAATGGCACTCTGCCATATCTCCGCCCAGATGGCAAGACTCAGGTTACTGTTGCCTATGAGGATGGCAAGCCTGTAGCTATTGATACCATTGTTATCTCTACTCAGCATGATGAAAGCGTTACTCTGGAACAGATTCGCAAGGATATGATTGAGTATGTAATCAAGGCTGTTATTCCTGCTGAACTTCTCAGCGAGGAAACCAAGTATTTCATCAACCCAACTGGTAAGTTTGTTATCGGCGGCCCACAGGGTGACTGCGGTCTTACCGGCCGTAAGATTATTGTTGATACCTATGGCGGTATGGCTCGTCATGGTGGCGGTGCTTTCTCCGGCAAGGATCCAACGAAGGTTGACCGTTCCGGTGCCTATGCAGCTCGCTACGTAGCAAAGAACATTGTGGCTGCTGGTTTGGCTGACAAGGCAGAGGTGCAGCTGGCTTACGCTATTGGCGTAGCTACCCCTGTATCCATCATGGTTGATACCTTTGGCACTGGCAAGGTTAGTGACCGTGTTCTGGAAGAGCTGATTACCAAGAACTTTGACCTGCGCCCAGCTGGCATTATCAAGATGCTGGATCTTCGTCGTCCTATCTATGCTCAGACTGCAGCTTATGGTCATTTCGGCCGTACTGATGTGGATCTGCCTTGGGAGCATACTGACAAGGCAGAGGCTCTAAAGGCTCAGGCTGGACTCTAAGTAAAAACAAATAATGTGTGCAACATCTCTATAGGTAGCTGGGTGTTGTACTCTCTTAAAGAGCTGTTTCCTTGGGGATTTGTATAGCAGCATGAAAATATGATATTTTCATGCTGTTAGCTTAATTTCTCTCCTGAGGGAATAGCTCTTTTTTCGTATTGTAAAATGAGACTAAATTCAGAGCCTTAGCACCCGTTAGCATGGGGTAAATTAATATGATATTTTGCAAATCTGCTTATTAATTGATATAATGTATTTTGTATGCATTTAAGATAGGAGGAGCGGGTTTTGTATAGTTCCGAGGAATATAAAGAAATAGAAAAAAAGATTTTTGCAGGGGAAAGATTGAGCCGTGAGGATGGTATAAAGCTTTTTGCCTGCAAGGATATAGCCTGGTTAGGTAATATGGCAGATTATGTCCGCCAGCAGAAATGTGGGGATATTGTTTATTACAATGTAAATTGTCATGTCAATCTCACCAATATTTGCACTTCCAAGTGCAAGTTCTGTGCCTTTGGCCGGGATAAGGATGATAAAGGGGCTTATGCTATGGAGGTAGAGGATGCCTTAGCGCTGGTACGGGATGCCTCCAAGGATCCAAATCTGGCTGGGCTTCATGTGGTAAGCGGACTGCATAGTGATTGGAGTTTTGAGGATTATCTACAGCGGCTGCAGGCCTTGCATGATGAGTTTCCAAATTTATATCTCAAAGGATTTACTGGGGTGGAAATTACGCATTTTGCCAAGATTTCAGGGTTGAGCGTTGAACAGGTTTTGCGCAAGCTGCAGCAGGCAGGTTTGCAGGCTATTGCTGGTGGCGGAGCGGAAATCCTCAGTGATAGAGTACGCAATGAACTGTGTCCTAACAAGGCTACGGCGGCTCAATGGCTGGAGGTGTCTAGAACAGCTCATAAGCTGGGCATCAAAACCAATGCCAGCATGCTCTATGGTCATATAGAAACCTTGGAGGAACGGGTAGATCATCTGCTAACCTTGCGGGATTTGCAGGATGAAACTGGCGGTATACAGACCTTTATCTGCTTCCCATTCCTGCCAAAACATACAGAACTGGGCAAAACTGTTCAGCAAACCTCCATGTGGGATGATTTGCGCACCATTGCTATTTCTAGATTGATGCTGGATAATATTACCAATATCAAGGCCTATTGGGTGATGCTGACAGTGCCGGTAGCTCAAATTGCTTTGGGCTTTGGTGCCAACGATATTGATGGTACAATTCACAAGGAAACCATTCTTCACGACGCAGGAGCTTCCAGTCCTACTGCCCTCAGCGAGGACAATATTATCAAGATTATTCGTGAGGCAGGCCGGATTCCAGCAGCCTGTGACTGCAATTTCAATATTCTGAGAACTTTTGCAGATTAAGGATTAGATAGGCGATTTTTACAAATAAAAGGGGATATTATGACCAAAGAATTGATTCTGCAGGCCAGAGAAAAAGCCAATGCTGGCTTGCGGTTGAATTTACAGGAGGCCTTGGCCCTCTATGAAGATAATGATTTGTTGTTTTTGGCAGATTGTGCCAGACGCATGAAGGAAAAAAAGAGCGGACGACAGGTTTTTTATAATGTTAATAAGCATATTAATTTGACTAATATCTGTACTTCGGGCTGTCCTCTTTGTGCCTTTCAGAAAAAGGAAGGGGAGCCGGGAGGCTTTGTACTAGAGGAAACAGATATTGCCAAAATTCTGGAGGAGGCCAAGGCTACCAGAAATCTAGGCGAAATCCATATTGTCAGCGCACTCCATCCAGATAAGCCCTTTGAATATTACCTCAATGTAGTAAAACAGGTACGGCAGGCTTTGCCACAGGTGGATATCAAGGCTTTTACTCCGGTGGAGATTGTGCATTTTAGCCAAATGACTGGCAACTCCATCAAGGAAGTATTGGAGATTTTGCAACAGGCAGGCCTTTCCTCTCTGCCAGGGGGTGGCGCAGAGATTCTTAGCGATAGAGTAAGGGAAATTATCTGTCCGAAAAAGGCTACCACTGCCCAGTGGATTGAAACGATTAAGACAGCTCACAAACTAGGCATCCGCACCAATTGCACCATGATGTATGGTCATATTGAAACCATTGAGGAAAGGCTGCAGCATCTATTTACCTTACGGGATATTCAGGATGAAACCGGTGGTTTTCAGGCCTTTGTTTCCTTTCCTTTCCACCCTGCCAATACAGGGTTGGATTATTTGAAGCGGGTTGGTTCCTGGGAGGATATGAAAATGATGGCTTTGTCCAGATTGATTCTGGATAATGTGGATCATATTAAGGCTTTTTGGATAATGCTGACCATGCCTATTGCCCAGCTAGCTTTGGGCTTTGGAGCTGATGATTTGGATGGTACCATTGGAGAGGAAAAAATCATTCATGCTGCTGGTGCCAATACAGGACGGGGTATTACCCGCAGCAAATTGCGTCAGCTGATTACAGAAGCTGGTTTTGAGCCTGTGGAGCGAGATACTTTCTATCATCCTGTGGAAACTGGAGAGGAGGCAGTCAAATGATGAGAATGAATGCCAAGGAAGCAGAACAGCTGCTGATAAATGGAGATCCTATCCAGTTAGGACAGCTGGCAGGAGCCGAAGCTAGAAAACGCTTTGGAGATAGAATTACCTTTATTGTAGATAGAAATATCAACTATACCAATGTATGTGTTAATGAATGTAGATTCTGTGCTTTTTTCCGTCGCAAGGAAAGCAAGGATGCCTATCTCCTGACCTTTGATGAAATTCTAGGCAAGGTGAGAGAAGCAGTAGATGCTGGGGCTACCCAGGTTATGATTCAAGGTGGTCTTTATCCTGATTTGGGGCTGGAGTATTATGAAAAAATGCTACGGCTTATCAAGGAAAATTTCAAGATTACCATTCATTCTTTTACTGCTACGGAAATTCAGCATTTTGCCCGTCAGGCAGGTATTTCTATCTTGGATTGCCTCAAAAGATTGCAGGCAGCAGGATTGGACAGCCTGCCTGGTGGTGGAGCTGAAATTCTGGTGGATGCGGTGCGCCAGCGTGTCAGCCCCAAGAAGATTATGACGGAGGATTGGCTCCATGTTATGGAATGTGCTCATTCCATCGGTATGGAAAGCACTGCAACCATGGTTATCGGCTTAGGTGAAACCATGGCTCAGCGAGTGGAGCATATGGAGCGTATTCGTCAGCTGCAGGATAAAACAGGAGGCTTTAGGGCCTTTATTACTTGGAGCTTCCAACCTGGTAATACCGAGCTGGGAGGAGAAAAAACCTCTGGCTGGGATTATATGCGGAATCTGGCGATAACCAGACTTTATATGGATAATGTGCCTCATATTCAGGGTTCTTGGGTAACTCAGGGAGAGCGTATTGGACAACTTACTCCTGCTTTTGGGGCAGATGATTTGGGCAGTATTATGCTGGAGGAAAATGTGGTCAAGGCAGCCGGCACAGCCTATGATATGTCTATTCAGAAAATGGTGGACATGATTCAGGGAGCAGGCTGGCAGGCGGCTCAGCGAGATACGGAGTACAATGTAATCAAGACATATGGAGGCAAGGCTGATGTTAGATAACAAGATACCCAAGGCTGAATATGGTATTGTGGGAGGATCTGGTACTCTTTCCAGCGATTTTCCTAACAATATTCAGGCTCAGGATGTAGAGATAATTGCAGATAATCTGAGATTTGAGACTCCTTATGGCGAAAGCCCTGCTATGCGGCTTTTTTCTGTAGGTGAGAAGCAGGTATTAACGGTGAAAATGCACGGCTGGCGCAGCGGCGTCAGCAGAAGTGATGCTTCTCGACAGGTTTTCTGGGTGTTCCGGGAAGCAGGTGTTAAGAGGATTCTGTCCGAGGGGGGAGTAGGCACCGTAAACAAGCTGCTGGATTTGCGGGATTTTATTGTGCCTGATGATTATTTGGATATGTCTGTCCGCAAGGATGTAATGCTGGATGGCAGATATCTGTTGATTATGCGAGAGGCTCTTTGCCCAGAAATGCGTAAAACTCTCATTGAGGCTGTTTCCAAGCGGTTTGATGGTAGAGTTTTTCTGCGAGGAACCTATGCTGTAACCGATGGCAGGCATTTTGAAAGTCCAGCTGAGGTGGCTATGCTTAATGGACATGCAGATATTGTGGGCCAAAGCATGTGCCCAGAGGTATATCTAGCCCGGGAAATTGGTGCCTGCTATGCGGGATTGTATTTTACTGTCAACTACGGCGAGGGAATCAAGGTCTGGTCCCATGAGGATATGTCCAATATCTTCTATGACGATGCTGTAATGATTGGAGAAATTTTGCTGGAAACCATCCGCAACACCTCTGCTCAGGATAAGCATTGCCATTGCCAGGAACTACGCAAAGAAACCCTGCTAAAAGATGTATACAACTCCGAATCCGCTAAAGGATAAATAAAAGAAAAAGCCTCGCACAACGCGGGGCCTACTAGCATACAACATTGTTTTTGAGTGCTTATGTTAATTCATAGGCGCTTTTTTGTGAAAAATTTTCTGATTATATGCCAAAACCAGTGTACATTGAAATAAAATATATTTATTTTATAATAATCAATAGATAGTATATTGTGCAAAGCCTGGATTTAAATGCTTGGTATAATAAATATTATTAATTTTTATATAAACTATACCTTTTTAGTACTTGTCTGTTTGAGTATTCTGTGGTATATTATAGTCAATAGGAATATTGTATACAGAATACAAAATAAAATACAGGGGGCGAGTAATATGAGAAAGGAACATGATTTTCTCGGCGAGTTGGAGGTTCCAGATGAGGTTTACTATGGGGTACAGACATTAAGGGCTATGGAAAATTTTGCTATTACCGGTCATAAGCTGGACGATGATTTCATTACAGCTATGGCACAGGTAAAGAAGGCTACCTTCCTGGGCAATATGTCTACTGGCAGAATGGACAAGAAAATAGGCGATGCTCTTGTACAGGCTGCTGATGAAGTTATTCAGGGCAAAATGCATGATCAGTTCCCAGTTGATCCAATTCAGGGTGGTGCTGGTACCTCATGCAATATGAACATGAATGAGGTTTTGTGCAACAGAGCTTTGGAGATTCTGGGTGAGGCTAGAGGCCGTTATGATATTGTTTCACCAAATAACCATGCTAATATGGCTCAATCTACCAATGATGTGTTCCCAACCTCCATTAAGGTTTGCCTCAGAGCCAAGGGCAAGAAGCTGATTGCAGCCCTGACTTCGCTGGCTGAAGAGCTGGATAAGAAAGCTGAGGAGTACAAGGATGTCTTGAAAATGGGTCGTACACATCTTCAGGATGCCGTGCCTATTACTCTGGGACAGGAAATGGGATCTTACGCTTCTGCTGTTAGACGTGGGGTGCATCGCATAGAAGTTGCTTTGGACAATCTCCAGTACATCAATATGGGCGGTACTGCTATAGGTACCGGCCTTAACGCTGAGCCTGCTTATCTGGCTTGTATTGCCCAGAAATTAGAAAAGGTAACTGGGGAGCAGTGGCAGGAAGCAGATAATCTCATTGATATGACCAACAATACTGATGCCTTTGCTGATGTATCTGCTGCCATGAAGAATACCGCTTTGGTACTTATCAAGATGGCCAATGACTTCCGCTTGATGGCTTCTGGCCCAAGAGATGGCTTCTACGAATTGAAGTTACCTATGCGCCAGCCAGGTTCTTCCATTATGCCAGGCAAGGTAAACCCTGTTATTGCTGAGGTTTTGAACCAGACCTGCTATCAGGTTATTGGCAATGATTTGGCTGTTTCCCTGGGTGTAGAAAATGGCCAGTTCGAGCTGAATGTTATGGAGCCGGTTATTGCCTTCAATCTCTTTAACTCCATGAAATTCCTGACCAATGCAGTAAATGGCTTTGTTGATAAGCTGTTGAAGGATTTGCAGGCCAATAGAGAGCAGTGTCAGCATTGGGTTGATGTCAGCGTAGGCGTTGTTACCGCTTTGCTGCCTCATATCGGCTATGAAACCTCTGCTATGCTGGCTAAGGAAGCATATAATTCCGGCCGTCCTATTAGAGAGATAATTCTGGAAAAGGGAATTATGACTCAGGAGAAGCTGGATGAGGTTATGGCTCCTATGTCCATGACTACCCCAGGTATTACTGGCAAATAAATTAATAATGTAGGATTTTGAATCTGTGATTTTTACATGATGACATATACATAGAGAGCAGTTGCTGTACTATGTATATGTCATCATATTTTTATTGTAGTAAATCACGATATGATGAAAACAGTGTCAAAACTACTCATAAGGTACTCAAAATTTGGTGTTTTCTTATGAAAATAATTGACAGTGGTGAAATACTAGCATATAATTGTTATGTTATTACAGAATGTGTTATTTATGGGGAGCAGGTGACTCCCCTTTTGTTTGCATTAATGGGAGGAATTGAAAAACCAATGAGTACAAACGAGAATTTGAGAAATATTGCGATTATTGCCCATGTAGACCACGGTAAAACTACTTTGGTAGATGCCATGCTGCAGCAGAGCCACATTTTCCGTTCTAATGAGCAGGTTGCCGAGCGCGTAATGGATTCCGGTGACCTGGAGCGTGAGCGTGGTATTACAATTCTTTCCAAGAATACTGCTATTATGTATAATGGCATCAAAATCAATATCGTAGATACCCCGGGCCATGCTGATTTCGGTGGCGAGGTAGAGCGTGTACTGAACATGGTAGACGGTGTTGTTCTGCTGGTAGATGCCTTTGAGGGCCCAATGCCACAGACTAAGTATGTACTGCGCAAGGCCTTGGAGCAAGGACTGAAGCCAATCGTTGTTATTAACAAGATTGATCGTCCTGATCAGCGCGTTGATGATGTTTATGATGAGGTTCTGGAACTGTTCATGGATTTGGATGCTGATGATGATCAGCTGGATTTCCCTTGTATCTATGCAACTGCTCGTGATGGTATTGCCAAGTATAGCATGGACGATGATAATACCGATATGACTCCATTGATGGAAACTATTATCAAGGAAATTCCATGTCCACAGGGTGATGCAGACGGCCCTCTTCAGATGATGATTACCAATCTGGAAGCTGATGAATACGTAGGCAAGGTTGCTGTAGGCCGTATTATTCGTGGTAAAGTAACGCCTAACCAGAATGTTGTTCTGTTAGATGGTGACAGCCAGACTAAGGCCAAGATTGGCAAGGTATATACTTATCAGGGCCTGAGCCGTGTAGAGGTTCCAGAGGCTTCCATGGGTGAGATTGTTTGCTTGACTGGTTTGGGCAATGTTAGCATTGGTTATACTGTTGCCGATGCAGAAAATCCAGAGGCATTGCCAACTATTAATATTGATGAGCCAACTCTGTCCATGACCTTTGGTGTAAATACCAGTCCTTTTGCTGGTCGCGAGGGACAGTTTGTTACTTCCCGTCATCTCCGCGATCGTCTTTTCAAGGAAGTTGAGACCAATGTATCTCTCCGTGTAGAGGAAACTGACAGTGCCGATGTATTCAAGGTTTCTGGTCGTGGTGAGTTGCATCTGTCCATTTTGATTGAGACTATGCGTCGTGAAGGCTATGAGCTGCAGGTTGGTAAGCCAGAGGTTGTATACAAGACCATTAATGGTCAGAAGTGCGAGCCTATGGAGAATCTGACTATTGAGGTTCCACAGGAGTATCAGGGTACTGTTATGATGTCTCTGGGTACTCGCAAGGCAGAGCTGTCCAATATGACTGAGGTTTCTGGCTATATGCGCATGGAATTCCTGATTCCTGCTCGTGGCTTGATTGGTTTCCGCTCTGAGCTTTTGACCAATACCAAGGGTAACGGTATTATGAACCATACCTTTGCTGGTTATGTGCCTTATAAGGGAGATATTCCGGGCCGTGCTCGTGGTTCTCTTGTAGCCTTTGAGCAGGGTGAGACCACTGGTTATGGTATTTTCTCCTTGCAGGACCGTGGTACTATGTTTATCTCTCCTGGTCAGGCTGTATATGAGGGCATGATTGTAGGCGAGAACTCTCGTGAGATGGATATTGATATTAATCCATGTAAGGCTAAGCATGTATCCAACATGCGTACTTCTGCATCTGATGAGGCAATTCGTCTTGTTCCTCCTCGTATTCTCAGCTTGGAGCAGGCTATTGAGTACATCAATCAGGACGAATTGGTAGAGGTTACTCCTGAAAGCATTCGTCTCCGCAAGGCTATCCTGGACAGAACCACTCGTGGCCGTGCTAGCAAAAATGCAAGAAAATAATTAAAATATATAAAATAGGTCTTTAATCTCTATTGCTATTTATTGAATTATCATGTACAATAGTAGCATACTGAAATAATATATGATAATACAAGTAACCCTTGAACAGCGTAAAAATTATTTTTGGATGAAAGCCGTAGGGATATGGGACTTATTTGGAGGCGGAGATTGTGGAGATACTTGAAAAGCTTAAGAATTTTTTAGCACCTGTAGATGAAGAGGTTATTTTTGATGATGGATATGCTAAGGCAGAGGATGTTGCAGCATCTGCTGGCCAGCAGACACAGTCCGTTAGCAGCCAGCAGGTTGTAGGTGGGGAGAGCATCAATGTTAACAGTGTTGATACTAATCCATTTGCTAAGGCAGCTATGAATCGTCAAAACATGAAGCTGGTTGTCAACAACAAGGAGCAGGATATGCGGATTCAGATTTACACTCCTCAGAATTTTGATAGTGTATCTGAGATTGCAGATGCACTCAAGTCCAAGCGCTCCGCAATCGTAAACTATGAGCGAGTAGAACTGGCTGAGCAGCGTCGTATTTGTGATTTCCTCAATGGCGTTTGCTATGTGCAGGATGGCGATGTACGTCGTATCACAGCTACTATGGTATTGTATGTACCTGACTGCGTGGAAATTAACGAGGTTAAGAGCGTAGCGCCTGATGCTGCACCAGTAAAATTCTAATAAAATGATAGGCATGGAGTCAGTTTGCCCTATGGCAGATTGACTCCATTTTTTTAGCTTGCCAGCTGAGCAAGGTTGACACATTGACAATATACTAAAAAATTAATATAATAGTACAGTGTGACTTATGAAAAGTATGGGCTTTGCCCATAACAATATATGAAAAGGAGTTTTGACGATATGGCAGATAAACGTGTATTATTGACAGCTGATGGTCTGAAAAAGCTGCAGGAAAAACTGGATTTTTTGAAAGGCGAGAGAAGACAGGAGGTTGCTGCACGTCTGAAAGCAGCCATTGCTTTGGGCGATTTGTCAGAGAACTCCGAGTATGATGATGCCAAGAATGAGCAGGCATTCCTGGAGGGCGAAATCTTAGAGCTGGAGGAAAGCATCCGCAACTCCAAGATTATTGAGGCTAGTGCAGATAGCAATACTGTATCCCTTGGTGCACAGGTTGTATTGAAGGATATTGAGTTTGATGAGGTTGATACCTACATGCTGGTTGGTGCTACTGAGGCCGATCCTGATAACGGCAAAATTTCCAATGAGTCTCCAGTAGGCTTGGCTATTATGGGTCAGCCTGTAGGCTCTGTAGTGGATGTTGTGGTAGGCGAGAATGTTATCCAGTATCAGATAATGGAAATTAAGAACTAATAGGAGATAGATTTAAGTGTCAGAAAACAAGGAAAATAGACCTGTTGAGCAGGATATGAATGAATTGATGAAGGTTCGCCGGGATAAGCTGGCTGCCTTTGAGGCTAAGGGGGTGGCTCCTTTTGGCCATCGCTTTGAGGTTTCTCATCATGCTAAGGATGTACTGGAGCAGTTTGGTCATCTGGAAGGTGAGGAGGAAAGCTCCGAGGAAATTACCATTGCTGGCCGTTTGATGGCTATTCGTGGTCATGGCAAGGCAAGCTTCTCCGTATTGATGGATCGCAGCGGTCGCATTCAGATTTATTTCAAGCTGGATGTTTTGGGTGAGGAAAAGTATTCTCAGTTTAAGCTATTGGATATTGGTGATATTATTGGTGTTAAGGGCCATGTATTCCGCACTCGTCGTGGAGAGATTACTGTCCGTGTTGACGACTTTGATATGCTGTCCAAGTCTCTGCGTCCATTGCCAGAGAAGTTCCACGGCTTGACTGATACAGAGATTCGTTATCGTCAGCGTTATGTTGATTTGATTATGAATCCGGAGGTTATGAATACCTTTGTTGCTCGAACCAATATTATGAAGTCCATCCGTGAGTATCTGGATGAGAGAGATTATATTGAGGTGGAGACTCCTGTGTTGGGCACTATTGCTGGTGGTGCTGCGGCTCGTCCATTTATTACCCATCACAATACTCTGGATCTCGATATGTACCTGCGTATTGCTACAGAGCTGAATCTGAAGCGTCTGATTGTTGGTGGCATGGAGCGTGTCTATGAAATGGGCCGCGTATTCCGTAATGAGGGTATGGATGTCCGTCACAACCCAGAGTTTACAACTATTGAGCTTTATCAGGCTTATGCGGATTATACTGACCTGATGGATATTACTGAAGGCCTTGTATTGAATGCGGCTAACAAGGTTCTTGGTACAACTGAATTTGATTATCAGGGTACTCACATTGATTTAGCCAATGTAAAGCGCATCAGCATGAATGATGCTGTTAAGGAAGCAACTGGCAAGGATTTCCTCAGCTGTCAGACTGTTGAGGAAGCAAGAGCTATGGCTACTGAGATTGGCGTACCTTATGAAGAGCGTTTCGGTATCGGCGGTATTCTCAACGCAGCTTTTGAGGAAAAGGTTGAGGAGACTCTGATGCAGCCAACCTTTATTACTGGTCATCCAACAGAGATTTCCCCATTGGCTAAGCGCAACCCTGAGAACCCAATGATTACAGATAGATTTGAGTTCTTTATCTATGGGCGTGAGCTGGCTAACGGCTTTACTGAGCTGAATGATCCAATTGATCAGGAGGGACGTTTCCTGGATCAGTTGAAGCAGCGTGAAGCTGGTGACGATGAAGCTCATGAAATGGATCGTGACTTCATTACTGCTTTGGAATATGGTTTGCCACCAACGGGTGGCCTGGGAATCGGTATTGACCGTCTGGTAATGTTCTTGACTGACAGTGCATCCATTCGTGATGTATTGCTGTTCCCAACCATGAAGCCATTGGCTGGTGAGGGTAAGAAGAACCTGCATGCAAATGTACCAGCAAAGGTTGAGGAAAAGATTGATTTCTCCAAGGTTCAGATTGAGCCTCTGTTTGAGGAGTGCGTAGATTTTGAGACATTCTCTAAGTCTGATTTCCGTGCTGTTAAGGTTAAGGCTTGTGAGGCTGTACCAAAGTCCAAAAAGCTGTTGAAGTTTACTTTGGATGATGGTACTGACAATGACAGAGTTATCCTCAGCGGTATTCATCAGTATTATGAACCAGAGGAGCTGGTCGGTAAGACTTTGATTGCTATTGTTAACCTGCCTCCAAGAAAGATGATGGGCATTGACTCCTGTGGTATGATCATAAGTGCTGTGCATCAGGAGGATGGCGAAGAAAGTCTGAACCTGTTAATGGTATCTGATCGCATCCCAGCCGGCGCAAAACTGTATTAAAATAATACAATCCAGCAGCTTGAAAGTTGCCGGGGACTGCAAATAATTGACAATAAACACTCTAATTATGGTACAATGTTACTGTAATTAGAGTGTTTTTGTATATTGTGTTGTAGATTTGGCTCCCACTATTACATCCGATAATTTATACCTGACTTCAAATCCGCGTTATATAAGGGTTTTTGCCAGTTTTAACCCCCAAATTCCAAAATCGTTCCAAAATCGGTATCGGTGTGCAGTTAGTTGCTTTTCCGAGAATTAAAACATATAATAAAACTAGAATGTTCCATCCAGTGCTGCTCTCATATCGTCCTTGCCTTTCTGGGTGACATGGGAGTAGTATCTGGAGGTAATTCCTATTGAGGAATGTCCGAGCCGCTTGGATACAGCTTCCAGTGAAACACCATTCTCCAGCAGCATGGTGGCGTGTGTATGCCGCAGGCAGTGGGTGCTGCCACCGCCGAAATTATTTCGGCACCATGTGTTGAAGTAGTGGAACTCTGACGGATTGATGGGCATACCGGAGAACCTGTACACGCAGACGAAGCCGTCCGGGTTATAGGAGTTTCCGTCAGCTTGCAGCTGGGCGGCAAACTGACGCCTGCGCTCTGCTTTTAGCAAGGCACCAATCTTTTCCCCGAATGGGATGGTTCGTATACTGCTCCTGGACTTGGGCGATGATTGCCACTCACCGCTCTCCAGCATGGTGCCATTCACAGACAGCTCCATGTTTTCCAGGTCAACATCCTGCCACCTGAGCCCCAGAGCCTCGCCGATGCGCAGGCCTGTATGGTAGCAGATATTGATAGCAAGGTAGTAATGGTGGCCCTGTGGCCACTTCTCAAAGATACGCTGCATCTCCTCAGCGGTAAATATATGGACATCTTCTGTACGGCGTGCCGCATCCTTCGGCAGCCGTATATTTTTTACGGGGTTGTTCATCCGAAAGCAGCATGGCTCAACAGCGTAGCTGAAGGCTGCCTTTAGTATACATACCAGATGGTTTTGCGAGGCATGGGACAGTCCCTTGCGGGTATTGATGAACCGCTGGACAATCCTGGCTGTCATGTCCGCCACCCTGATATGCCCCAGCTCCGGCAGGATATGAGTCCGCACGGCACTGCTGTAGGCCCGCTGGGTATTTGGCTTCAGGTAGATATACACATACTCGGTAAACCACACCTCAAAAAGCTTCTTTACGGTGACATTCCTGGAGGCCAGTAAGCTTCCCTCGTCAATGGCATTGAGAGCTGCATAGTATGCCGCAATGCAGTCCCTCTTTGTCTTGCCGCCGCTTCTTTCCACCCATTTAGGTACACCGTATTCATCAGGAATCTTAATCCTGTAGCACCAGATGCCTCCTTTCTTTCTGATAGGCAAATTATCCTTCTTCATTTCGCATCTTCCTTTCTGTGGCATTTCCGATGTGCTGATGGAAGATGTTTTAATGAATTTTTGTTCAGGCTTGCGGCCTGTCATTATCTCTTGAGTGCTGAGATTATTCAAGGGATAATGGCAAACAGTAAGGCTCATAAATGAGTGTCAATCGTGACACAAAATACGTATAAAATATTATCTCGTGGGTTATATGAATTATATAAATATGATATTGGGGTAAATTAGAGTTGGTAACAGGAATTGTGTCTTTAAGCTTTGATAGAAGTTCCTGAATGTATTGCTCAATAGAACCATCTTCATCCATTTCAACAGACAAAATACTATCAACCTGTTGATAAGAATCGGGATGCTCAGTGTGAAGATATTCCAAAGCGGGGAGTATCATTGACATATTTGATACTGCTGGAGGTATTATAACGGCTGGCATAAAACGCTCTAAAAATACCTTTTTCCATAGTAAAAACTCTTTCTAATTCTTCGTGGAATAAAAGAATATAGTCCAGCAGTAATTGAATATTTTCAGATACTTCATTCATTTATTCTCCAGCTCCTTATATAAATTGTAATTGCGCTTTAGGATAGCCGCAGAAGCCTGGCGGATGCGCTGAGCCAGCTCCGGAGAATTCCGACTGGTAATTACATGCGGTTCTACCTGTGGCTTGCTTTCTTTAATTACATTTTTCATGGTGATACTTCCTTTCTAGTATGTAAAAAACTACCTTACAATGTTATAATATAAGAAAAATATTAGGTGAGAAATTATATACGCCAGCATTAAGAAGAAATAAAAAGCGTTGTAGAAAGCGAGGAAGTGCTATGTATAGAAACTTAAAAAGTTTTGATTTCATAATCACGGCAGGGATATTTGTTTATTCAGCTTGGAGTTTGCTGGAAATGTCAGTTGATATATGCGCTACCTTAGAAAAACTGGCATTATTTGCCTGGGGTATCATCGGATGTATGCGTATAGATAAAAAGAATCGTAAGAAACAAAACGAGGATGCTTAGCTGTGTACTCATTGGCTCATCAAGAGTATCTATGATCCTATCAAGGCTTAAAAGTATCATACTGAATTTTGATTCTGAAAGATTAGTCCATTTTGCATGTGCTTTTTGTACAGTATACTTTGAATTTCTCAATAATTTGTATGCTCTGCGAGTGTTGACCTTTCTTTCATGTTTGTGACATGGAATAGGATATACATCTGATTGTTCTAAGGAAGCTATATCATGTATCTGCGAATATATATCATGGTGATGGCTTTTCAGATATGTCATAGCTGGTATTGAGGCTATGTGTATCGATTCAATATATGGACGCATATTCTCTATTATTGTAATATCACTCCTAAGCAGATTATAAATTTCACCGATATTAATTGGCATAGATTGAATCAAAGAATAATACTGAGGTATTGCATTATGCGATACAGATTGCAACTGGGCAGATAATAGTGATAGATTATTTAGCTTCGAAGGACCGAGAGCACGATTGGCCAGCTCTACAGTTTCCAAATATTTACTAATAAGTGAATTATCCATGTGATAGTTCCTTTCATGCCGCCTGGCAGGGTGGCTTTTTTATTTTCAGTGTATTTTGCTAAAAATCACCTTATGCGATGTCGGAGCTTGTAGAGGAGGAGGTTTGTGATGCCTGTCTTTTTTCCTGCCGTGCCATCTGGACTAGCTGCCATTCCTCGTCTGTCAGATTTGCTGGGCGGACTTTTTTACTTGAATTTATTAAAACCAGAGTTTTTAGCAAGCTTCTTTTCTTCGGATTTCACCCTGCGCTCCAGCTTTTTTATATCTTCAGCTGGAGGCAATGCTTCAGGCTTTATCCCTCTCTCTGCTAGCATAGAACGGACGGCTTTGTTATTTCCCACATGCTCCCTGGTGATAGATGTTTCTCCGTATAGATTCTTTTCTTCGGTATTATGATTTGTCATTTCTGTAGCTAGATTTTTGGCTGCAATGGAAAGAGTGGGCAGGAAATCAGCTAGAGGTCTATTGGGTTTTACCTCCAGCTGTTCCTTCATAGCTGCAGTAGACTTGCCAAACAAAGCACTATCGCCAGCTGAACGAATACGGCCAAACCCCTTATCATCTACCCCTCGCTCATAAATATTCTTGGATAGTAATGTTTCAGAGGCGGAAAGTCTTTGCCTGGCTTCAAATCTACGCAAAAGGTTGATTCTATCCTCAATAAGTTCTTGTTTTCGCGTTTGTAGAGCAAAATAACTCTGTGCAAAAGCAATTTCATTCTTGCGTGGATCACCATTTTGAGCAATAAGATAGCAGGCATAGCGTGTGAGCTTTATATCGGCTATGTTTCTCGTGGAGCCAGAACCTAGAGTAACCATTTTCGTGACGTCACGAAAATGGTCGGAAACCTGTATTTTAGAGGTTTCGCAAGCTGTTTTTGCACGTTTTATAGCTGTGTCAAAATTTTCCCAGCGAGCATATCCGAGAGCGACTTGAATTTCCCTAGCGTACCAAAATTCAATATTAGCCTCGCTATCATAATGTACTAAATCATCAAAAGTATTTTTCATGGAATTAATCAAATCTTTATTCATAATATCTACTCACTTTCAGTAAAATCACCTTATGCGATGTCGGAGCTTGTAGAGGAGGAGGTTTGTGATGCCTGT
>SAMEA104315422__coassemble_217_pt1 | contig 33309 bp, 25 predicted proteins | sample SAMEA104315422__metabat2_low_PE_041 | metagenome-assembled genome bin SAMEA104315422 (sample SAMEA104315422) | gut metagenome | biome: Monkey gut; feature: monkey-associated habitat; material: faeces | place: China | collected 2013
GCAAAAGTGTCATGCCCCTCCGGCTGTTGTCGAATCATCAAGGCTTATCGGTATTGCCAATCCCCAATAAATTTGCCATCTTCGTAGGGAATAAGTCATTCCAAATAGTGCCAAAGCAGAAAGACGCAATGAATACACAAAGTAGAAGGCATGACATATACCCTTAACAGGTATATCGATGTGCCTCGCTTCTTAACGAATTTAAGCCATGAAAAGGTGAACATCGTGAAGCTTTTCATGTGATTAAATGAGTTTAGCAGCGTGAGGCACATCAATATAGCGCGAGCGTACCTGTAAGGGTATATGCCATGCCTGCAGAAATCGTATATTATAATTAGTTAAATTTCATCTTGCCACCGCCATAACAGGCATTAAATAAACTATTCTCCTTGCAAAAAACAGCAGTCCGCAAACTGCTGTTTTTTTATTTAATCTATGCGATCATGATTGTAATTTACATATCCATCTGGCAAATCTGCATCTTCTTTCCAATCAACCATATGTTCATAACATTGTGTTTTATCATAACAATGCTTTATACAATGGCGATTTATTTTACCAAATACCTCCTGTGTACGCAACTCCTCCTGACGCCGTGGACAGTAAGGATTGTCACATACAGAATATTTGCCTATAGGCATATGATCAAAACTTTCAATCATGCCATCTACAATAGCGCGTCTCATACCCAAACGCCAGCTAGGTGCTGAAAACATATTTCCATGAGAGTAACCTCTCTTAACATACTCAGCTCTATCTATATATTCACCTGTATTCACATCAATAGCACGAACTGAAATCTTAAAATCCCGTGTCTCTGTGCTACCAAATAAGTTTTCCTTATGCTTGCCATCCAAATATCTAATATCAAACATAAGTAGATAATCATAGTCAGACCTGCCACTAGCCTGCAATTCCCTAGCAAAACGAACATAAGCATCCTTAGGCAAGGTAGAAAAATGCTTGGAATAGTCATAATATATTCCCTTGCCTAGTGGGTCTGTATTCCCAGTATCAACATTATTTACATTAACAATCGTAACTGCCTGTCCATCAGTCCCTACTGATTCACCAGATATCCGTTTGTCATATTCATTCTCAAGATATTCCAATTCTTTATTTTGTATATCATGAGCTTCTGTAACGATATATTTTTCACCAAAATTTCTTCGCCCTAAGGTGTAGCCTTTCCCCTCTATATCATTAATTTTTTTAGTAGGATATCTAACACCTGGAAATTTGGCATTTATCATTCTACGAATATATCCTGCTGTTATGTCATCCAACAGTGTGTCTTTATCGCCTACAACAATATAACCTATCTTAACAGCATCATCCTGATACTGATAATCTGACTTAACCGGCTCAAAATACTCTGACACATTATTGTAAACAGTATCATTTCTATCCAGATTGACCCTACTTGCTCCATAGGAGTTTCCAGCTGTCCCCAGCAAAAAGCCGCCTATTGTCAACATTACAGCCAATCTTTTTGCAAAATTCATCCTTGACATAAATTCTGCTCCCCTCTAAAAACTATCCTTGTAGTATATATAAACTTATCCACATATACATTATGATAGCATAGTTGTCCCCCCCCGCAAGACATTCAAGATAGAAATAAGGCCCAATTTTTTACATTCTTGCGGCAAAGGAGCCTTCTGCTAAACACACCTAGAAGGAAGCTAAAATTTTGTATCAAAAAAGAGCTGCCATAAACTGACAGCTCTCATGTATTCCTTATTTCATTATAGCTCCATCAAAGCCAGTCAGGGTAGCAAAGTAATCTGCATTAGTCTCTGCCCGACGAATAAGCTCTACAGAACCATCCTGACGCAGCAACAGCTCTGCACTTCTCAGCTTGCCGTTATACTGGAACCCCATAGCATGACCATGAGCCCCTGCATCGTGGATAATAATTCTATCCCCAATCTCAATCTTTGGCAGCTTGCGGTCAATGGCAAACTTATCATTATTCTCACAGAGAGAACCAGTTACATCATATACATGGTCGCAAAGAGCATTTTCCTTGCCAGAAATAGTAATATGATGATATGCCCCATAGAGTGCTGGACGCATCAGATTTGCCATACAGGAATCCAGGCCAATGTAATCCTTGTAGGTTTTCTTCTCATGAAGCACGGTGGATACCAGCCAACCAGCAGGGCCAGTAATAGCTCGACCACTTTCCATTTTGATACCCATATTAGTCAAGCCAGCAGGACCAAGAATATCCTTATATGCCTGCTGAATGCCCTTGCCTACAGCCTCCAAATCTACTGGCTCCTCCTCTGGACGATATGGAATACCTACGCCGCCGCCCAGATTTACAAATTCCAGTTCAATGCCCAGACGATTCTTGATTTCCACAGCCAGATTGAACATAAGCTTGGCTGTATAAATAAAGCCCTCGGTACGACGCTCGTTGGAAATAACCATGGTATGGAGGCCAAAACGCTTCACACCCTTGGCCTGAGCCATCTTATAGGCATCAAAAATCTGATCATAGGTAACGCCATATTTAGCCTCAGTAGGCTTGCCAATAATATCATTTCCTTCAATAAGATTGCCTGGATTGTAACGGAAGGAAAGACACTGTGGCATACCAGCATGCTGTGCCAAATATTCAATATGGGAAATATCATCCAAATTAATAATAGCTCCCAGCTCAATGGCCTTCTGGAACTCATCTGCCGGAGTGTCATTAGAGGTCAACATAATATCCTCCCCAGTAACGCCAGCAGCCTGGGACAGCAAAAGCTCTGGCAAAGAGCTGCAATCTGTACCAGCTCCCTCCTCGGCCAAAAGCTGAATCAAGCGAGGATTCGGGGTAGCCTTAACCGCAAAATGCTCCTTGAAGCTAGGTGCCCAGCTAAAGGCCTGCTGCAGCTTGCGGATATTGTTACGAATTGCCTTTTCATCATAAATATGGAAAGGCGTTGGATACTTGGCAATAACCTGCTCTAATTGAGCCTTGTTCAAAGGAAAAGTCTTTTCACTCATAATTCTGCCTCCATTATATCTTTTTCGTTATAGAACGCTATTATATGATGTATTTTTTGTTATATTACATTTCGTTCATATTATAGAATAAGCGAGAATTAATGTCAATATCTAAAACCATTACTCATGTCTCACTGCCATAAAAGTAAGGATTCTCGGAGAAATTTTAGCTTTTTGGACTATTTGGCTTTTATTTTTGTTAAATTTATATTATAATTTTTATTAGTAGGTTATTTGTCTTATTAATATTTATGGCGAATAATCTATCTGTCGTATCAAAGGGAGAGATGTCCGAGAGGTCGAAGGTGCCTGACTCGAAATCAGGTGTGGTTCATAGCCACCGAGGGTTCGAATCCCTCTCTCTCCGCCATATTACAAAATAAATCAACCATTAACATATATGCCAACACCGTCTAGTGACTAAATATTCATGGCCAGCACAAAGTGTGCCTACTATGCATATTTAGTTACTTTGTTATAACCCTGATTGTAACATGCTACAGGGTTTATTGCAGTCGGTGTTTTTTTCGTGCCTAAAAATACTTGTGGAGGAACACACTATGCCATCACAAAAATTATTATATAAAGAAAGATACGAGACAGTTTTAAATGAGGCTATGAGATACTCCATGGAATTTGATATGCCGGATGAAGAAATAAATGCCTTTATTTCATATATTGGCAAGGCAAACAAATGCGATAGATTCTATATTTTTGAAGACAGTCTCACAGAAAATATTACTGTTAATACCTATGAATATTGTGCCCCAGGCATACAGCCAGAAAAGAACAACCTACAAAGAGTGGATAAGGAAGCTTTAAAGGAACATTATGCTATCTTTGCCAATGGTCAATCCATTGTTGTGCCTAGTGTAGCCGCTCTGCAGGACTCCAATCCCGCCCTTTATGAATTACTTCATATGCAGGACATTCGCAGTATGATTGCTACTCCCCTAATATCCCAAAAGAAATTAATTGGCTGCTTTGGTGTGGATAATCCCAATATAGATGAAAACGCTGAAATAAGAATTTTCTTATCCATGGCCTCCTCCTTTATAGTTTCTCTACTAAGGCGCCGGGATGCTTTTAGAAAGATGAAAAAGGAAACTGTTATCAAAAGTTATCAGCATATTGCCCAAATTTATCTGTCCATGCACAGAGTAAATATTCAGGACAACACATTTGAAGCAATCAAAACCCATGAGATTATTGAAGGCAATAGACCGTCTACAGCAAATAAGGATTTTCAACAGCAAATCTGGGCTATAGCTGATGCCACAGTTACAGAGGAGTGTGTTGAAGAGGTAAAGGCCTTTACCAATCTAGCCACCTTGGAGGAGCGGCTTGAGGGCAGTATCTTTATAGAGCATGAATTTGTGGGCAAAACCGTAGGCTGGTGCCGCCAACAGTTCATTGCAGTAGATAGAGATGAGCATGGCCATATCCTCCATGCTATCTATACAACTGAGGTCATTAATGATGCCAAAAAACGGGAAAATCATCTCCGCTATCTAGCTCAGACGGATATGCTAACAGGCCTACGCAACCGCGGCAATGGTGAACAAAAGGTTAAAGAGCTTCTAGCCAAGGGACAGCAGGGGTTATTTATCTTGATTGACTGCGACCGGTTCAAATCCATTAATGATACCTATGGCCATATGGTAGGGGATCAGGTACTGATTGCCTTGGCGGAAGCCATTGCCAAAGGTATTCACAAGGGAGACATTGCCCTGCGGCTAGGTGGAGATGAATTTGCCATCTACATGATTAATATTACGGATAAGGAAAGTGCCCGGGAGCATATTCAGCATATCTTTGACGAGGTAAATAAAATCCATATCCCTCAGCTCTACGACCATCCTATACATATCAGCATGGGTGTAACCTTTTTCCAGCCAGAAACACCTATGGAATTTGACCATTTGTATCAGCAGGCGGATAAGGCCATGTACGAAAGCAAACGCACAGAAGGTACCATCGCCACCTTCTATGAGGATGTCAAATAACAACCTATAATCACCGCCTGATTTTCGAGCCAGATGTCTTGTCGAGGGGGGGCAGTTGTGCTATCATGTTGTATATAGGAATATCGATAAGGACAATAAACTATAGAATATATTATGGGGGGATATGCTATGCCCATACATAAACTTTTATATATAGAAAAATACGAAGCCATGCTCAACGGCGCCATGAAATATTCCTTGGAATTTGATACTCCCAATGAGGAAATCATCGGCTTTATGGCCTATATTGGCAAATCACAAAATTGCGATAGATTCTATATATTTGAGGACAGCACTCACGGGGAATTTACTTCCAACACCTACGAATGGTGTGCTCCCGGCATTACTGCCGAAAAAGACACCCTCCAAAAAGTAGAAAAAAGTACCCTAAAAACCTGGTACGATAAATTTGCTCAGGATAAAGACGTTATTATTCAGGATTTAGAAGTTATTCAAGATACCGAAACTGAATTATATGAATTGCTGCATAGACAGGGAATCAAAAGTCTGGTGGTACATCCTCTCACAGTCAAAAACCAAGTTATTGGCTTCTTTGGGGTGGATAATCCCGATATAGAGGAAACTGTGGAAATCAAGGCTTTCTTATCTATGGCTTCCTCCTTTATGGTTTCCATGCTGCGACGCCGTAATACATTTTTCAAAGTGCAAAAGGATGCTGCCATCAAAAGCTATCAGGCCATTGCCCAGATTTATCTATCCATGCACCGAGTAAATATTCAGACCAATGCCTTTGAAACTATCAAAACCCACGGTATTATTGAGGGCAACAGAACCTCCTCTACCAACACTGATTTTCAACAGCAGGCCTGGGCCATAGCTGCTGCCACAGTTACGGAGGATTATGTTGAGGAAGTAAAGGCCTTTACCGACCTAGCCACCTTGGAGCAACGACTGGAGAACAGTATCTTTATAGAGCATGAATTTGTGGGCAAGACAGCAGGCTGGTGCCGTCAACAATTTATTGTAGCCGACAGAGATGCCAAAGGCCATATCCTTCATGTTATCTATACCATAGAGATTATCAATAAGGCCAAAAAGCGGGAAAACTATCTCCGTTATCTGGCCCAAACTGATATGTTAACAGGCTTGAACAATAGAGGCAGCGGAGAGCAAAAGGTTAAGAAGCTTCTCCAGCAAGGTCAACCGGGCGCTCTTGCCTTGATTGACTGCGACCGCTTCAAATCCATCAATGATACCTATGGCCATATGGTAGGGGACCAGGTACTGATTGCCTTGGCGGAAGCCATTGCCAAATGTATTCACAAGGGAGATATTGCTCTACGACTAGGCGGGGATGAATTTGCCATCTACATGCTTAACATTGTGGATAAAGAAAAGGCCAAGGTGCATATTCAGCATGTCTTTGACGAGGTAAATAAAATCCATATTCCTCAAATCTATGACCATCCTATACATATCAGCATGGGTGTAACCTTTTTCCAGCCAGAAACACCTATGAAATTCGATCACCTGTATCAACAAGCAGATAAGGCCATGTACGAAAGCAAACGCATAGAAGGTACCATCGCCACCTTCTATGAAGATATAAAATAGGCTTTCTAAAATACAAAACCTGCAACAAGGTGCACAATTCACTTTGCTGCAGGTTTTTTCTATATTCCTTTCATATTGGGAAAATCAAAACAACCAGATTTCACTTTCCTCATCTGCTACCTGCAAATGATCCATTTCTATAATTCTAGGTTCAGATCCATTTACATGCTGACTACTAAGGTAACGCACATTGCTAAGGCTTCGATTTACCAGCTTCAACATATAAATATTGTCAAAGCGATTGTAGATATTATCTCCCCCCAAACCAGTTAAGCAAATCAGCTGCGTATTATTCTTGCGGGCTACCTCCATTAATGGCTTTAGCAAATGAGCCGAATAGGTTTTAGCAAAAGGATTGTCCATCAACAGAACTTTACCTTCATTTCTATCGGCAAAAATATCAGTTTCATCTCGACGCATATAATATAACAGGCTGCTGAGAATAACGAACGCAGATAAAAATCCCTCGCCACCGGAATTTTTGGCTACATCCCGCCAGCTAATCCTGATTTCTCTATCATGCTCTATCTTATATAGATGAATACTGATATTTTGCAAGCCTACAATCTGATCGTATAGATTTTTGGTTGTAACCCCCTGTCCTAATAATTCCTTGAGAGACTGCTGCTGTTCCAGAATTTCTAGACCACTCTTGGTAAGCTCCCCAAGATACGCCTCCATAAGGCCTTTATAATATTCTAATTCCTGCTCCCAATCCATCAAATCTATCCGCAACATTTTTATAGATTTGCCACGAATATTGATAGATGAGTTTCTATCCATTTTACCCAGTTCTTCGTGAACATTTTTCACATAGTCCAACAGCAAATTCTCTAGATTTTTCTGTTCGGCCTCCACCCGAGCCAAATCCAACTCCAGCTTTTGCAGGGTAAGCTCATAGGCAGTAAGAATCCTTTCCAACTGGCTTTGTACAGCATGCCCTGTCATGGATACACCTTCCAAGGTCAGCAGCTGCTTCTGGAAAAAGCCCTCAGACAGTCTTTCATCTCGCAAAAGCTTCTGAATCTGCTTTCTCATATTATCCAGACAGTCTTGAACAATCTTTTGCTGTCCATCGTAGCGGACCTGCAATTTTCTTAAATATGCTCTTAACTTCTCACGAGACATACTGGCAAAATCCGGCCATTCCACAGTATCCCAAGTAGCATTTTCTGCCCTGTAATTTGCCATAACATCCAAACCGCCTTCATAAATAGCCAGTCTTTGCTGGTGATTATGTAGATCTGTTGTGCTTTTTTCTTTTCTGTTAAGAAGCAGATTTCTTTCATAGGCGTAGTCTCGCGGTACGATAACATCTCTGCCTAGAGGCTGGCTAATATTGCATTCCCGTTGAAGCCTATGCAAAGTATTTTCCATCTGTTGCTGTACTTTAACGCTATTTTTGTCCTCCTGATAATATTTTTGCTGTTTTGCCTCCCTGGCTTGTTCCAATTGCTTTAACTTTTCCCTAGCTTCCAGCCGCTCTATTTCGCTATAAGCAACATTTTGCCAATCTTCCTTCGCCAGATTATATTCTTTGGCTATAACCTTCATGTGATTTTCCATCTGGCCGACACTGCTCTGGGCCTTTTCCAGCTGAGAGACAATATTTTCCATTTCTCCCTTGCAGCCTTTCGTCAATACTTCATAGCGGGCAGTAAGATGCTCTATATCTTCTGGCAGCCCCTTCATGGTCTCCGGCCTTTCACAAGAGCCATAGCTTTGGAAGTTAGCTGCTTTCTTATTGTGCTCGTCAACCTGTTGGTTAAGCTCTATTATCTTCTGGGTTGTCCACTTGGCTTTTTCCTCACAGCCATTTATTTTATCCTGGCCCTGCTGGATTTTTTTCTCCTGAGCCAAGATAGCCTGTCCATTGGTCTCAATAGCCTGCAAAGTTTCCTGATAATCCCTATAACTCCCCACTAACAAAGCCAAATCTTCCTGCTGGCGGGACATAGTTTCCAGTTGCTTCTGCATTTTATTTTGTTGTTCCTGAAGCTTCAGGTGTAGTTTCTTGTTTTCTGTCTGATTATGTTTAGACTCTGTCAGTTGGTTGGCTAATGTTTCCTTGACTAGGGAAAATTCCCCCAGCTCTTCCTTAACCTTGTCCATAATTGCCTTGGTTACAGTCTGATTTTTTAGAACCCCCAAAAGACCTGCATATTTATCCTGTTCCTGACAGCGATGGTCAATCTCTTCTTCCTTGCGGGACAGTTTTTGCGTTAGACTCACCTGCATATCTTTAAGTTTGGCATCATCCAACAGTTCCTCATTAAACAGCATATAGAAAGGCAGCTTTTCCCAATCATAATGCTCTGGCTCTCCTGCCAACTCTTCCCGCAAAACTATAGGTATGGGAAAAGAAGTACAAGCACCACCATTGGCCTTGGCTTTTTGCAGTCTTTGGAACTCATGACGACTCATCAGCAAGGCATAAGGTAGGAACGGTAATTTTTTTACAAGCTGGGTATTTTGCTGCTGAGTATTACCATTTTGCTTCAACCATTCCATACCTTGAACAATGGTAATATCCAGCTCTCGGAACATATCCAGAAGCTCGTCTCCCAGCTCCACGGATCTACCAGTTTCCAATACATGTAGTTCTTTGCGCAGTGCTTCCTGAGCCATTTCCCCCCGGCGAATATCTCCCTGCAGCCGCTGCACCTTTTCCACCAACTTGATCTGAATCAGCTGACCATTATAAATTTCTTTTTCTGGCAAATCTGCATATTTCAGCATATCCTGACGTTGGGCCAACTGTTTATTTAGTTCCTGCAGCTGCATTTCACCATGGTCTATATCCCGATGATTTTGCATTTGCTGAGTCTGAATGGATTGTATTTCTCTTTCATAATTATGAGACGCTTCCTCTGTCTTGGCAATGGCCTCACTATTATCAGCTATGTTTTTGGTCAGAGAGGTCAGCTTATCGGCCAACTCCTCCCCCAGAATATCCAGCATGCCATCATCATATAACCCCATGAGATTTCTCTGCAACCTTGTAGCATAACGTTGATTGTATTGCTGCTCCTCCTTGTCATAGGTGTTTTTCCTAGCTTTCAGCTCACCAGATAATTTATGCAGTTTGTCCAATTCCATCTGGGTAGCCTGACAGATATGCTTTAACCGCCGGATTTCCGCCTGCAGCTGTTCTACCTCCTGCTGCCTCTCCGCACTATCATCTTCCAGCTTTTTGAGCAATTGACTATATTGTTTTTTGAGACAATATCCCAGATAGTCTATCTCCGGCTTATTATCCAATTCCTGCCGGCTCAGAACCTCTCTCTGGGCCTCCAGTTCAATTATCTGACCAAGGACTTTATCAATTTGATTCTGTTCATAGGCACATTCCTGGATATGCTGTCTCTGCTTCCAACTAGCTATCTCCCCATCAATTTCGTCTAATTGCTCTTTATATTCTCCCATGAGCTTTTGGCAAGTTGATAATTTATCCTGCAGGGCATAATATTCTGCGGAAATTCTTTCCTTATCCAGTTGCAGTATATTTTCCTGTAGAATATCTATATCTTCCTGTACCTGCTGAATCTCTGTCTGCATTTCATTTCTCAGGGATTCCATTTTGCCATAAGAGCCTTGCAAAACAGCTAATTGCTCTGCCTCGGCATCCTCCGCCTCTGACATAGTAAGTGCAGCCTTTTCCACTGCCTGTGCCTGCTGTTGGAGATACAAAATATTTTCCTTATGACGAATTTTTTCATTGTTATTATAGTAAGAATGTATATACTTACCAATTATCTCCCTAAATTCCTGAATCTTATCCCCTTCATTATTCAGCTTTTCTTCAATAATTGGCAAGAATTTTTTCTCTATTAATTCCTTTTCATTGCTACAGCCGTCAAAATACTGGGATAAGCCTGATTCGTCTTTATTGACTTCCCGAATAATACTTTGCCATTCCCGATATTCTATGCCATTTTTCCGCAGGTTTTGAAAATACTGTTTAGACTGGGCATAATTATTCATATCATAGTAAGCAAATCTGCCCTTATTTTCCCTGCGCAAATCTTCAAATAGCTTTTTGCAGTTGCTGTAACTATTAAGGATCAGCTCCTTATCAGTACGATTGACAACCTGCAGATGATGAATATCAAAATGGCACTGTGCCTTGTACTCTGCTACAAAATTAACAATATCCAAGGCAGTATCTTCCTCAGCCTCCGTATGCTGACTCTGGCGCACCATCATACCTGTCAGCACATAACCAGCCTGTCCATCCAAAGCCCATTCCACCATGATAAATGAAGGCTTATTAGTGGTAAAGTAGCTCTCAAAAGGCCTGTTCTTCACCTGACGATATCTTTTCTGCACAAACAGGGCAGTAATCAGCTGTACCATAACGGTTTTACCCACGCCATTGTCCATGGTAATCAAAGTATTGTCTCCGTTGAGGTACATACACTCATCGCTGATTTTATTCATATTGTTATTGTAGTTTATATTTACAAACCTTATAGCATTAATCTTACTCATCAGCCTGCTCCTCTATCCCTGACATTACTGACAAAACCCTCCGGAAATTTTCCTGATTGAGAATATTAAAATCCATAAATACATCCAGCTTTTCCGTAGGCCATACTGTTTCTTCCCGCTCGATATACTGCACCAAGCCCTGTTCCTCCAGAAATTTGAAAATATTGTACAAAAAACCTTCCTTGGTAGTCTTTTGCCGATTCAGTTTCTCACTAGAACGCAAAGCACTATAAGCCTCCAGCATGCGGGAAAACATTAGTCCATTGGCATTTTGCTGTTCCTCATCGTATTGTCTAGCGCCGCTTTGCAAATATTCTTCAATCTTGTTTTGCAATTCGCCAATTTTGATATATTCCCTAATTTTGCTGCTTTGGCCTTGACCATCATAAAATTCCATCAAAAAGACAATTATCACAAATTGAGCCAGATAATAATCCTTGTCCAAGGCTCCCCCCTTGCACAATTCTTTTTTTAGCTCCTGCTTGGTATAGCCTAAAAAATTGTTATCCTCCTGGGGAATGATATAAATAGTTCGGTTGTATTGGGCAATAATAACCTTGGCAATTTCTGCTTGGGATTTGGTCAATCCCCGCACTACTTCATTCTCCACAAATCCCTTATAGAGTCTGCCATCATCTCTATCGTTAAGCTGTTTGTGTTCCAGCAAATAATAAAATATTTCCTGACTCAGCTTGATATCATTTAAGTCATAAGCCATCTTATTCTTCCCCCTCCAAGGTTATATTTACTTCGGAACACAAAATCTTACATCTTCTGCCCTGCTCCGTTAATATGTCCTCAAATACCACCGGTTCCTTAATGGGAAGCTTGACTATATAAATTTTGTCAATATGCTGCCACTGAGGATTTTCATCCAGCACCTTTAAAATACATCTGCTCAGACTGAAATTGTCCCTTTCTTCCTGTATAAAGCTTTGCCGTTCCTGGCGAAGAAGAGCAATATCTATTTGTTCCCTGCGAATCAGCTCTATCATAATCTCCTTGAATATCCCCAAAGTAGGAATCATTGCTTCCTTGACTATGATTCTTTCTTCCAGAAGCTGACTCAACTCACTTAAGGTTATATGTCCATTAGGATAAGCCGCCCTGATAATACAGGCTATACTATCCTGATAAAGACGATTGCGAGCCTGCCTTTTACGTTCCTGCTCTTGCTCCCAAGCCTCCTGATCAAAATCCATAATCTCCGTATCTGGCTCATCCTCCCAGCGGCCTCTGCCCCGTTGAGGCACCAGCATTTTATGCATATTAAGATCCTTGTCTATTTTCTTGTTAAATAAAGGCCGGAGAAAATAATCTATTTTGTCCAATACCCGAATATCCCGCATAATAGGATCAAAAACCTCAGTCCGCAGGCTAAACCGTTGCACCGTACCCAAGGAAGCCATATTCTCCAAGGCTTCAGCATAGAGGAAATTCAAATCATAGTGACTGTTAGTAAGCTTCTGATACTCATCCAAGGCCAAATTCAGATAGCTATCTATCTTTTGCAAGGTTTCCAAGGTATGTTTGTCTACTACCTTATTGTTGCTATCACTATTTTCTATACCCACAATATCCGCCTTAATCTTCCCGCGGTATAGTTGCAGTTTTTTTCTAATTTCCCCAATGGTTTCCAAGTCCACCTGCTGAATGGTGCCATAATCCTCTATATTGTACTTGTGAGGATTGCGCCGTATTCTTTGCATAGCATCCTGAACCCGCTGAACCTGCCCCCTAATTCTGGCGAACATCTGCCTAATATCATCCAGTGCCTTATCATAGCTTTGTTTCTCCATATGCATTCTGTACAGCATATCCTGAACTGTGAACTTCATATTTTCCTCTATTTCCAGAGTACCTAAAATAAAGTCATAGCCCATATCCGTTAATTCATAGGAGGTACGACGCATTTCATGTTCGTCATAAATAATCTTATTGCTAACATAGTTCACATTGAATTTCTCGCTAGCCCTGGTGGCAAAATCATAGGCCTGATAATACATTGGAATGCCATCATTGGACAGAACTGTATTGATTACAAAATCCCCTAGAATCTGGCAATCCTCCAAGGACATATCCTGCTGAAAATATTGGTTATTCAAGTCATCTAAAAAACTGCCTATATCATCTATGGTGCAATTTTCGTAGCGCAGGGATTTTTCCATAATAAACAGCATTACGGCTACCAGCACTGTAATCTGCTGTGACTCATCCACAAAACCGTAATTTTTCCAAATGGCCTTTTGCCCGCTATTCTTTAACAGCACCGCATATTTGGCAATATTTTTTATCCGGCGGGCAAATTGAGCTAAAAAATCATACTGCATATAAAGCTCCTATTTTAATTCAAAAATCCATAATATTAAGGCATTCCTGTGGTATATATCTGCCAGCTTCCAGTATCTCCACCATAGTGTTGCGACAAGATATACTGAAATAGCTAAAGAAGATATTGTCTATATTGTGGTTTTGTCCATCCTTGGTACAAGGTAGCTTGGCTATTTCCCCTTCCTTAGTCAGCATAGCCTCATAGGCAGGCACAAATGGCTTTATTTCTCTGTATTCCCTAAAGTACTGAGCTAGTTTTTCATAGATAAGGATACCCTCATAATCCAAATCACCAAAATATACGAAGTTATTCCTTTCATCCAGCAAATATGGCTCCGCACTAAGCTGAAACTCCTTAAATGTACTCCATACCCTTTTGCCAGCCCCATAAATCAAGGTACCTATAGGCTGACCAAAAATTGTCCTCTTTCCGGCAAGGAAATGACGACGCACACTGTAAAAAGTATCTTTATTCTCAATAATCAGCACTGTCTGAGGGCCGTTCTTGTGAATTGTATAATAGGCAAAAGGCTCTGAGATGGTATAAAAATTTAGTTTGTCCTCAGACAAACCGCAATGTTTTAATATAGTTCTCCCCTTATCCTTTTGCCAAAACTTTTCCTGCTTCCAGATAGCATAGCTGCGTTCATTAAGGGATATAGGGATGGTCAAATCTGGCTGTGCTTGGAAATACTGGCTCAGCTGCTGTACAGCGCTCCGTTCCTTGGCATATACAGCTAAATTTTTCACATAATAATCGTGAGAAATCATGGGCGAAAGATGGTATAAAAGCTCCTGCTTTAAGTCCGAAAAATCCTGCTCCTGAAGCCACCAAAATTTTAAGGGCAGGGCAGGCTTTTTTCCATTGGTTCCAGCCGAAGCAATAGGCTTTATCTGTCCGCTATCTATAAGTTTCATTATATGAGCATATTGCTCAGAATAAGTCTTTTGCTTATAAGTTTTTAAAAGCTCCTCCAAACTGCATTTTTTCACATACCCCACCTCCTACATTCATAAATACAGTATATCATATTAGGCTTTTGTAATGCTTGCAAAAAATATGTACCTGTTATATAATGAGCATAAGAAAAAGACCACCAGCAGGCGGCTTGTCATCCTCGCTAGATGGTTAACACATTATTTCAGAGATAACCGCCTTTGTTTGGACGCAGAGGGCGGTTATTTTTGTTTCAGAACAATGATTATCAGCAGCACCAATAGTAACTCCGTATCATTCACTGTATCACCCCCATCAGTTCAGATTTCTCCTTTCTGCGAGGGTACAAACAAACCGCCTGCCGCTTATGGTGGCCAGCAGGACACTGCCATATTTAGTATATCATGTTATGCCAACAGCAGCAAAATTTATACATAAAAAAACTCTTTTTCTCATGCCTGTCAGCAGGGAAAAAGAGTTTTTATTTTATGCTGTTTTGCCTATCATATCCAAGAATAATTTATGAATATGTCTGTCCTTGTCTAGCTCTGGGTGAAAGGCCAAAGCCAGCTGATTCTTGTAGCGGGCAGCCACAATATGTCCGTCTACCTTGGCCAAAATCTCTGTACCTTCTCCTGCCTCAACTACATAAGGGGCACGAATAAAGGTCATGGGAATTTTGCCAAGCCCCTTAAAGTTTTCATCTCTATGAAAACTTCCTAGTTGCCTGCCATAAGCATTTCTTTTAACCACTATAGGCATGGTAGCAAAATGATTAACAGTATCCCCCTCCAGCTTTTCTGCCAAAAGTATCATACCAGCACAGGTAGCCAGCACTGGCAAGCCATCTGCAATGCACTGCTGCAGATGGGCAAACATATTGCTATCCCGCAAGAGCTTTCCCTGCACGGTGCTTTCCCCCCCAGGCAATACCAAGCCGTCAAAATCCGCCTGCAAATCCTCAGCCTTCCGCAGCTCTACACATTCTGCCCCCAGCTCACTAAGCACCTTTTCATGCTCAATAAAGGCTCCTTGAACTGCCAGCACACCTATCTTCATAATAAAACCTCCAAATTAGCTGCGTGGAACTTATTTGCCACGCTCTGCCATGAGGATGCTAATTTCATCCTCATTGATACCTACCATAGCTTCTCCCAAATCCTCAGACAGATGAGCAATCAAATCTGCATCCTTATAATTGGTTACAGACTGAACAATGGCTGCAGCCCGCTTCTCAGGATTGCCGGACTTGAAAATACCAGAGCCTACAAATACACCTTCAGCCCCCAGCTGCATCATCAGAGCAGCATCAGCTGGAGTGGCTACACCGCCAGCGGCAAAGTTTACTACTGGCAAACGACGGTTATCATGAACATACTGTACCAAATCATATGGCACCTGCAGCTCCTTGGCAGCCTCAAACAGCTCATCAGTCTGCAAGGAAGCAACCTTGGCAATCTGGCCATTAATCTTCCGCATATGCTGGACAGCCTGTACCACATCACCAGTACCTGGCTCACCCTTGGTGCGAATCATAGAAGCACCTTCGGCGATGCGGCGTAGAGCCTCTCCCAAATCTCTGGCTCCGCAGACAAATGGCACCTTAAACTGATGCTTGTCAATATGATATACATTATCTGCTGGAGAGAGAACCTCGCTCTCATCAATGTAATCTATCTCAATGGCCTCCAAAATCTGCGCCTCTACAAAATGGCCAATACGGCATTTAGCCATAACAGGAATGGAAACAGCCTCCTGAATGCCCTTGATCATCTTGGGATCACTCATACGGGACACGCCCCCGGCTGCTCTGATATCTGCTGGAATCCTCTCCAAGGCCATAACAGCGCAAGCTCCGGCTGCTTCGGCAATTTTTGCCTGCTCTGGAGTGGTAACATCCATAATGACGCCACCCTTCAGCATCTGAGCCAACTGCTTATTTAATTCATATCTGCTTGCCTGATTTTCACTCATATTCATACCTGCTTTCTATCTGTTGTTTTGTTGATTTTTATTTATGATTATAGCCACTTTTGACTATAGGCAAAATAGCCAATACATATATTTCTTATAAGGTCAAAAATATAGCCAGTTCCCAATTTCCCAACCATTTTTCCCTATAAAGCTTATCCAATCACCTTGTCCATGATGGTTGCTTGACATAGCTGTGGATTTTGATTAAACTTTTATAAGGAAATTAACTGAAACTTACTATATAAAAGAAAGAGGAGAGTCAAAATGACAGACCGTATTCGTACCCGTTTTGCACCAAGCCCTACTGGCTATATGCATATCGGCAATTTGCGTACTGCTTTGTACGCTTATCTTTTTGCCAAAGCTAACAAGGGAGATTTTCTCCTGCGCATTGAGGACACTGACCAGAAGCGTTTTGTCGCCGATGCTGTAGACTTCATCAATCGCACTCTGGCAGCTGCTCATATCGTTCCTAACGAGGGACCAGATATTGGTGGAGACTGCGGTCCATATATCCAGAGCCAGCGTCTGGATATCTACAAAAAGTATGCTGAGGAGCTTATTGCCAAAGGACACGCTTACCGTTGCTTCTGCACTGATTGCAGTGAACAGCAGCATGAGGCTCAGGAAGCTGGGGATACCAAGGCTTTTGGTGGCTACAACAGAGCCTGCCGTGATCTGCCACAGGAAACCATTGACAAATATTTAGCTGAAGGTCGTTCCTATGTTATCCGCCAGAAAATGCCTTTAACTGGGGAAACCACCTTTACTGATGCAGTACATGGTCTTATCAGCTTCAAAAATGAGGAGCTGGAGGATCAGGTTATTCTAAAGCAGGATGGTATGCCTACCTATAATTTCGCCAATGTTATTGACGACCATCTGATGCATATTACCCATGTTATTCGTGGTACAGAATTTATTACCTCCACACCAAAGCATGTGCTACTGTATCAGTTCTTTGGCTGGGAGCCACCTGCCTTCATTCATCTGCCACCTGTTATGGGCAAGAATGAGGATGGCTCTGTATCCAAACTGTCCAAACGCCACGGTGCCACCGGCTTTAGCCAGCTGGTAGATATGGGTTATCTGCCAGAAGCTATTACCAACTATGTAGCACTTCTGGGCTGGAGTCCAAAATCCGAGCAGGAAATCTTCACTATGGATGAGCTGATTGAACGTTTCTCTCTGGATGGCCTTAGCAAATCCCCAGCTGTTTTTGACTACAACAAGCTGGATTGGGTAAATGGTGAGTATTTCAAGGCCATGAGTGATGAGGATTTTGCTGCTGGTGCCAAGAGCTTCGCTGGAGAACTGGCTGAACAGCTTGGTCAGGATAAATGGCAGTATCTGGCTGGTCTGCTCCGCACCCGTGTCAGCCGTTACAATCAGGTTCCAGAGCAGATTGGCTTCTTCATCCAGCTGCCTGATTATGATGTAGAGCTGTTTACCAACAAGCGTAACAAGGTAAATCCAGAAAAGGCTGCTGAGATTCTCCCAGTTGTTATGCAGATTCTGGAAAAGGTTCAGGACTGGACTCCAGAGGGGATTGACGCTGTATTGCAGCCAGGTGTGGCTGAATCCGGTATCAAGATGGGCACCTTTATGTGGCCTGCCCGTATCGCTCTTTCTGGCCAGAAGGTTACTCCTGGTGGCGTAACTGAGCTGCTTTATATCCTGGGCCGTGAGGAATCCTTCCGCCGCCTGCAGCTTGGTTTAGAAAAAGTTCAGTAAAAATAATTTTTTTCTTGACATAATAACAATAATGCTGTATTATTATTATTGTCATTGGCGCGTTGGTCAAGTGGTTAAGACTCCGCCCTCTCACGGCGGCTTCAAGGGTTCGAATCCCTTACGCGTCACCAATTGATAATTCAGGCTGGAACATGGTTCCAGCCTTTTTGTTTTACATTCCATTCTCTTGTAATCTTACAGCACCAATACAAAGATATAATAAAAGCCTATCTGACACATTTCTGCTGTCGTAGATAGGCTTTTCATTTTCTCTTTTACAATTCCCCATCCAAGGCTCGCTGAACGGTTTCATACAAAACCCCAGTCTCCACTGGCTTGGTTAAATGAGCATCCATACCTGCCTCCATAGAACACTGCTCATCTTTTTCATAAGCATTGGCAGTCATGGCTACAATAGGAATCCTCTTAGCATCAGATTTGCCAGAAGCACGAATCCTGCGGGTAGCTTCCAAGCCATCCATCAACGGCATCCTTACATCCATCAAAATCAAATCATAGGTACCCGGGGCATTCATCATAAATTTGCTCAATGCTACCCGGCCATTTTCTGCTGTGTCCACTAACAAGCCCCTGCGGGAAAGAAGATTCCTGGCAATTTCACTGTTAATTTCATCATCCTCAACTAAGAGAACAGTTTTTCCCGCAAAGTTATAGCCTTGATTTTCTGGTATCTGAGCTACCTCTGGCATTTCCTTGTCCAGCTCCAAATCCAAATACAGTTTAAACTCCGTCCCCTGGCCCTTGTTGCTCTTGAACTCAAGTCGTCCACCAAGATAATCTGTCAGCTTATAGCAAATGGCCAAACCCAGACCTACACCACCATATACGGTAGTGCTGCCTCGATATTCCTTGGTCATAGGCAAAAAGATATGTTCCTGCACCTCTGGGGCAATTCCAATACCGGTATCCCGCACCACAAATTCCATTCTGGCCTTGTTATCATGTTCTGCCAACTGATGAAGCTGGAAATCTATTTTGCCATAGCGAGGCGTAAATTTTACAGCATTGGATAGGAGATTCTGCAAAATCTGTCTAATACGTCCCCGATCAGACTTTACATAAACAGCCACATTATCATCTATCTGAGTATGAAAATGGAGCTTTTTCTCATGAGCCATAGGCCGAATAACACTGCCAACCGTTTCAAATAACTCCCTCATATTAATGGTTGTATCCTTAGTTGTCATATTTTCCTTGGCTGGACTAACAGTGTAAAGTATATCGTTAACAATATTCAAGAGAAAATGAGTGGTATCCCCCACCTTTTCCAGACAATACTCCACATACTCTCTATCATCCAGCTGAGATTTGGCCAACTCAGTCAACCCCAGCACATTATTCAAGGAGGAGCGCAAATCATGGCTTGTATGGGCCAACAGCTTGCGACAATCAAGTTTCTGCCAAGCCTTATCAATATCTTCCTTGGTAACATCCCTGCTATCTATATATTCTTTGCTTTCCATATAATCGCACCGCCTTATTGCCCTTAGTTATCAGCATTAATGGTTGGAAATTCCCCCGGCTGCCGCAGCCAGATACTCCTTTGACGAATGCCTGCCAAAGCCTCCTCCAGCTGCCATCTATATTCTGGCATTTCCACATCCAGGAAGAATATATACTCTCCCAGGCCAGTTCGAGCAGGCCTAGACTCAATTCTAGTCAAATTCACCTGTCTATCTGCCAATTCCGTCAAAATCTCACATAAACGTCCCGCATCCTTACCGTCTATCTGACATATGATAAGGGATTTTTCCGGCTGGCCATAGTCGGTATTTTCCTTGCTATCCCTGCGAATCAGCTGATAAAATCTGGTTGAATTATTAGGCAAATCCTCTATATTCTCTGCCACCAGCTTCAAACCATTCAGTTCGCCGCCCCTGCGGGTACAAATAGCCGCCCAGCCATCTGTTGGCTCCGCTTCTGCCACCAGCTTAGCCGCCATAGCTGTACTAGCCACAGCCTCCTGCTCTGCCAAAGGATAATTGCAACGGATGAACTCCCGACACTGGGATAAGGGCTGAGAGTGAGAAAGTATCCTTTTGACAGGCACATTCTCCCCTGTGTCCGACCGCATCATAAGATTATTGTGTACATGCCAAATAAGCTCTCGTACCACCTGCAGATTATCACTGCCTGCCAAAGTATCCAGAGTTATATTTATTGAGCCCTCAATGGAGTTTTCCACCGGCACCAGACAGGAATCCAGCCGTCCTTGTTCCACCTGATGAATGGCCTCATATATATTGGCACAGGGCACCAGCTCATATTTCTCTGGCACCATACCCTTTAAATATATCGCTGCTGCTTCGCTATGGGTTCCCAATGGCCCCAAAAATCCCATTTGCTTCATCCCATTATCTGCTCCCGTCCATTATTTCCTTATTTTACAATACATTCTCGTACATTATATTATATATTATTAGTGTCTATTGTACAAGGGAACAAAGTACCTAGGCCAAGAGCTTTTCCCTCTGGGATAAGGGCAATTTGTACATTCTAGGAGAAAATTAAATCTCCCCTTTATCTATAAGGTCAATTACATAGGCTGTCAGACCTTCGTCGCAGGCAACACCTACTCTATCTGCTGCCTGCTTTGTCTGGGGAAGAGCATTACCAGAGGCTATGCCTACATCCGCCATTTTCAGCATATAATCATCATTGGCATAATCCCCCATAGCAATTACTTTTCGGCCCTGATTCTCTGGCAATGCCTTCAACACCTCCAGCATATGTCCTTTGGAGGCATTAGCAGCTACAAATTCATAAAAATTACTTTCCGAAAAGAAGCTGTTGGAAATTTTCATCAGCCCTATTTTCTCTGCCTCCTCTTTGGCCTGGTGCAAAAGCTCCGGCTCTCCTACCAGCATCAGCTTTAACCAGTCCAGATGCTGAATATCCTGCCACCTACTAAATTTATAAGGAAAACTCATAGCCTGTAGGACAGGGGCTTCTGGAGGCGTATTACTAACCACATAACAGGTATCTATGGCATAAATCTGTACACAAATCTCAGGATATTTCTCCAGTAACAGGTCTACATACTGTTGCCATATCTCTCCCACCAATGGCTCCTTAGCCATTATTCTTTGTTTCTTGTAGTCATAAAGCATGGCCCCATTAAAAAATATGCCAGAGGTGTTAATATTGACATTGTGAAGAAAAATCGCCGCATTTTCTGCCGTTCTGCCTGTTGCTACACAAAATCTACCACCCTCTGCGGTAAATCTATCTATAGCAGCCCGATTTTTCTCTGATACCTGACGCTGAGAATTTAAAAGGGTGCCATCCATATCCGTCACCAATAAATAATTATCATATCTGCCCATATTTACACCTCTTGTCCAAATAATTACTGTCCTTTGACAGTCCTATAATAAGTATGTCCGCCTATAAGATTGCGAGCCTTGTAGCCCTTTTGCCGCAGCATGCGCTCCATAAAATAGCCATTAAGGCCAGTTACACAAGCAATAATATAAGTCTTATCCTTATCCAACTGCTGAAGATTTGACCGCAGCTTCTCCGTAGGAATATTAATAGCCCCAGGAATATGCCCTGCCTCATGCATAGCCTTACTGCGAATATCAATAATAACAGCCCCCTGAGCCACTTCCTCTGCCACCTCATGAGGCAGTATTGGATCAGTTAGGCCATTCACAATATCCTCTGCAAAATAACCTGCCATATTGGCTGGAGCCTTGGCTGCTCCAAAAGGTGGCGCATAGGAAAGCTCCAAATCTATCAAATCCTCTACTGTCCCGCCTAAGCGCAGTACAGTCGCCAGGGTATCAATACATTTATCTACACCCTTTTTACCCATAGCCTGAGCACCTAATAATTTCCCATCAGACAAGCGGAAAATCGTCTTTAGGGCAAAAACCTCTGCCCCAGGATAATAGGTTACATGAGAGACAGGATAGGTAATGGTAAAACGATAATCCCTACCATATAGCAGACCTTCCCGCTGTAATGTACGTTCATTTTTACCAGTAGAAGCAGCCACCAAATCAAATACCTTCAAAATAGAGGTGCCTACAACCCCCTGATATTTTTTCTGTCTCCCAACTATATTATCTGCTGCCAAACGCCCCTGACGATTGGCAGGTCCTGCCAAGGCCAAGGCCGCAGCTTTGCCAGTCTGACTGTCATAGGTCATTACTGCATCTCCTACAGCATAAACATCCTTGGCATTAGTTTCCATAAATTCATTAACAAGAATATGTCCCCTATCTCCCAGCTTAATATCACTATCTGCTAGAAATTCAGTATCTGGTCTCACACCCATAGCCAGTACCACCAGATTTGCCGTTACAGCCTGACCATCAGCCAGCCGCACTTCCTGATTTTTATCATCCAAAGAGACAAATTCCTTTACCCCATTGCCTAATATCAGCTTAATGCCATGCTCTCTAAGTTCCTTTTCAGCCAACACTACCATATCATCATCAAAAGGAGCCAAAATATGAGGTGCTGCTTCGACTAACGTAACCTCCAACCCTAGCTCCTTTAGGTTCTCTGCCACCTCGATGCCTACAAAACCGCCGCCAATAACCACAGCTTTGCCTTCTGGATAGCGCAGAGACAAATCCCGCAAAGCATCTGCATCCGGCACATTCCTAAGCGTTAAAATATGCTTATTATCAATACCAGGAATTGGTGGTCTAAGAGCCTTGGCTCCAGGAGACAAAATCAATGCATCATAGCTTTCCTCATATTCCCCCTCGGAATTTCTGATGGAAACCTTTTTGTTGACTGTATCTACCTTGACAACCTCGCTGTGAGTACGCACATCAACATTAAAAATATTGCGGAATCTCTGAGGCAGCATAAGAAGCAGTTCATCCCGCGCCTTGATTACTCCTCCCACATAATAAGGCAATCCACAATTAGCAAAGGAAATTTCCCCGCCCCGCTCTACAAGAATAATTTCGGCCTGCTCATCCAACCGACGCAATCTTGCTGCGGCAGTAGCTCCCCCTGCTACGCCTCCCACAATAATATACTTCTTCATAGCCAACCCCGCCTTTCTTACTTTAAAAATCCTATATCTATATATTACGATTTAGTAATGATAATGTCAATATAATTTTTTTCTAAGGAAAGCAGCTTTTTCTACATAGTCCTCAATTATATGTGCTGTAATACTTGATTTTCTCTCTGCTGCATATATCTTTTGGGAGATTCATGAAGATATTTTTTAAAGGTCTGGCAAAAGTTCTTATACTCCCCAAAGCCAGTTTGCTCAGCCACTTCATAAACACGATACTCTCCCTCAGCCAGCAATTTTAGTGCATTCTGCAATCTATATCTAGCCAAAAGCCCACCAAAGGTATGGCCCGTAACCTCTTTTAGCTTACGGCTAAGATAGCTGGTACTAACCTGCAGTTCCCCAGCCAGCTCCTCTATGCTTAGATGCTGATTATATGCTGTCACAATCCGTTCCAAAACCCTGCGGACATGAGGATTCAGCCCCGGCTCCTGCAAAAGCTCCAGCCAATCCGTCAGCTCCTTTACCTCACTGTTAGAAACCGGGCTATTTTCCCCTCCAGCCTCCAATTCTGCCTGATTAGCCAAATCCTTAGCAATATTCTTCATTACTCTGGTCAGTTCTTCTTCCTCCACAGGTTTTAGAAGATAATCCACCGCTTGCAGCCTTAACGCTTCTCTGGCATAATCAAACTCTGCATAACTGGTGAGAAATACCACTCTGGTTCTCCGTCCCATTGCCAATACCTTATCTGCCAATTCCAAGCCGCTAAGACGAGGCATACGAATATCTGTCAGCAGTACATCCGGCTGAAGTTTCTTCACCTGCTCCAAAGCTTCCATACCATCTGCTGCCTCCCCAACCAGCTCCACCTCCATAGCATGCCAGTCAATGGTTTGCACCAATCCCATACGAATAATATCCTCATCCTCAGCTATGACCAATTTCAACATTCCGCAGCTTCACCTCCGCTTTTTCCTCAAATCTCCAGTGTTTATTACACCTTTTCATTCTTACAAACAAAGGGTAATTTCAGCTCTACCACAGTACCGCCTGCCTTGGGACTTTCAATGGACAAGCCGTATTTATTGCCATAGGCCAATCTTAGCCTTCTATGTACATTGTAAATCCCCGTATGAATAGTATTATTATCCTTGCCTTTTAACAACCTTTGCAAACTGGCCATTTGCTCTGGGGGAATCGCCGGCCCTCCATTGGCTACCTGTATTAGCAAGCTATCCTCCTGAGCCTTAACAGTGAGGCAGATGTGAATAGTACCATCAACGCCTTCCCCATATTTAATGGCGTTTTCCAAAATAGGCTGAAAAATCAGCTTGGGAATTATGACATTATCCATATCTACCCTAATATCAAACTCACACTGTAGTCTTTTACCAAAACGGTACTTCATAATTTCCAAATACCGGGTAGTATACTGCCAATCCTCAGTCAAAGTTACCTGCTGGGCCAGATTGTTAATACCATAGCGAAGTATGGAGGACAAATCCACAATCATTTTCATAGCCGCCTCTGGATTCAGCTTAACCATGAATTTAATATTTTCTAGGGTATTAAAAATAAAATGAGGATGAAACTGTGCCTCCAATTGCCTTATCTCCGACACTGCATTGGCTTTGGCCCTGGCTTCATTCTGAGCCATCAAGCGTTGCAAACTGTTAACCATATGGTTATAGGCACTAACTACGATGTCAAAGTCCTGTCCTTCCAGCTTTAGCTGGCTTTGCAAATCTCCATGCTTCAAAGCCCTAAAGGCCTCTATCAGATCATCAGCTGCCTTAGCCCGAGCCAGACTCTCCTTTCTTACTCTGAATATCAGCACTGGAATCATCAACAGCAATATTAAAAACAAAATGCCTGCTGCCAGCTGATAGCGTTCCTCCAAAGCACTAACAGACATAGCACTATAGAGATAAAAATCTCCCTCTGACAATTTGCGACAGGTAATATAAAAATCTCCATTATCAACATTGGCAATTTCCTGATTCTTCCCCAACATCTCCTTGGGCAGGGTTTGAAACTGTTTATCCTGCAAAACAGGATTGGTGGCAATAGAAGCATAGCCAAAATTATTTACCATAGCAAAATCCAAATAAGGTGAATTAATGGCATTAGCAATATATTCCCCACTAATAACGAAAAGCCAATAGCCCTTTAGCTGACCATCTCTTAATACTGCTCTAGCCACCAGCAAATCACTATTCTTGTTATCCATACGGGGACTAAATTCCACCAGCACCCTATCTGGCTCAGCCCTCAGCCGCTGCCACAAGCCCCAGGTCATAGGTGTATCCTCCAGATAAGCAGGTAGTTTTTTGCGATTGCTAAGGAGAATTTTCCCCTGAGTATCCACCAGATAAAACAGGGTATTATCATGGGTAATATTTACCTCGTGATACAGCCATTCATACACCGCCCGGCGATGCTGAGCATCCTGCTGGGTATTGTGAAAATCTTCATTTTCCACCACATAATTTACCCTGGCCTTGTAGTCCGCCAAAATTTCATTCAGCACATCTGCCGCTGTATCCGAAACCTGAACGCTTCGTTCCTCCACATCATGCTGCCAGCTCCCAACTCCTATTACAGTTCCCAACAGAGCAATTACCAGCACCGGAATCAGGGCATACTGAGTCAAGGTTTTACGTATATCCTGTTGAAAACTGCGCATACCCCTGCCTCCTTTGTTCTTTAGAAATATTATAACTCCTAAACAAGTTTAAGAAAATGCTTTTCTAGCTCTAGTCTCAACCAAATTTCACTCCTACCCACTGCCAAAAAAATAACTGCCGCAGTGGATTACGGCAGTTATCCTTCTTTTACCTATTTTGCAGTAGCAGTATCAGCTATTACTTGGTGCTGGTGAAAATATCCTTAAACTTATCCAGCCAAGCCTTCTTGTTCTGATTTACTACAGTCTCATCATCCTGAATAATATTGATGGTGGACTTGTCCTGCAGGCCCTGAGGAGCAGGTACATCATCGCGAACACTGCGACGATGGAGTTTCTGAGTAATCAAAGTCTGAGCTTCCTTGCTGGTAATGAAATCAATAAACTTCTTGGCATTCTCCATATGCTTAGCATTCTTGATGATATAGATACCATCTGGCTTGGAGATAACGCCCTCTTTCATGTAAACCAGCTTGACAGGCGCACCGTCAGCTACATATTTGGCGCCGCCCTCCTCAAAGGTCAGACCAACAGCATATTCACCATCGGCTACACCTTTGTATACAGCAGAGGAGCCAGACAACAGCTTGCCATCCAGATTTTCACAAAGCTTCTGCACATAGTCCCAGCCCTTATCTGGATCACCCTTGCCCATAGCATAAAGCATATTTACCAGATGCTCATAGGAGGAAGATGATTTGGATGGATCTGCTGTAGCAATCTTGCCCTTCAAAGCTGGATTCAGCAAATCCTCATAGCCCTCAACCTTAATGTCCCCAATCAGATTGGTATTTACCATAATAACACTTGGAATATCGGTAAATCTAGTAAGAGGTCCCTCCGTATTCTTAAAGGCTGGCTGTACATGATCCTCATTGGCAGAGGTATAATTCTCAAACAAATCAGCCTTTGGCTTCATGGTATTCAGAGAGCCACCCCAGAAAATATCCCCCAAGGGATTTGCCTTTTCAGATTCCACACGCTTCAGAAGCTCGCCACTGCCAGCAGCAATAACCTCAACCTTGACACCGCTGCTCTTCTCAAACTCCTCCACCAGCGGGTTAATAAAGGCAATAGGATGAGGACAATATACTACCAAGGTATTGTCATCCCCCTTAGCTTCCTGTTTCTGCTCGCCGCCACAGCCTGCCAGAGCCGCTGTCATCATAACAGTTCCCAGGGCTACAGCTACCCATTTCTTGAGTCTTTTGAAATTCATTTGATACTCCTCCTTTTTTATATAAAATTTATCCACTTGCCAATTAATATGCTGCAGGATTTCCCATATACCATTTACAGGGTAACATCCTTGCGGCCGGATACCTTGAAGAAGATAACCATTGCGGTAATTGTTGTCAATGTCAATATAGTTGAGAGAGCTGCTGCTGTACCATAGCTGGCCCGGATAACCTCAGTATAAATCGCTACAGACATGGTCTTGGTAGCTCCTGTAAAGAGAATAACTGAGGAACTTAATTCATTGATAGCTGTTATCCAGGACAGAATGGCACCACTCATAACCCCCGGCAACATCATAACTGCCGTAATCTTGAAGAAAGTCTTTAAGGGAGAGGCACCCAGACTAATGGATGCCTCCTCCATGCTGGGACTAATCTGATAGAGAATAGCCGAGCTGGAACGCAGGGTATAAGGCAATCTGCGGATTACCAAGGATATGATAATGATAAAGGCTGTACCTGACAGCAACAGGGGTTCATCATTAAAGGCCAACAGCAGAGTAATACCAAGCACAGAACCGGGTATAATATAAGGGAACATAGTCAGGGTATCAATAACCTCTGTCAACCAGCTCTTACGGCGGGTGGTAAGATAAGCCACCGTCATACCTAAGAATATAATCATCAGCATAGCACAGGTGCTGAACATATAGGTATTCTGAATAGCAGCGCCCAAAGTGTTGAATATAGTACGATAGCTATCCAAAGAATAACCATCTACGAAAATAGCACCGCTGGTTTTCAGGAAGGATGTGTAGATAACCATAATCTGAGGTATCAGGGACAAAGCCACCAGCAGATAGATACCTGCATGCATCAGCACATTCTCCACCCCATGCAGCTCGCCTACCTGAATAGGTCTAAGAGAGCTCATGGTAAAGGATTTGCGGTTCACCACATATTTCTGCAACAGGAAGATTACCGAGGTAATAAACACCATAATCGCTGCCATAGCTGCGGCAAAATTGGCCTGATCTCCTACCTCATTGATAAATTCTGAGTAAATCATAACCGGCATAACATTGAAGCCCTCACCTATCAGCATAGGTGTACCAAAGTCAGCCATAGCATTCATAAATACCATGAGAGCACCCGCCAAAATAGTCGGGGTAATCAACGGAACGATTACGGTAAATACCTTTTTGATACCGCTGCAGCCCAAGCTTTCTGCTGCTTCAATCAAGGCTGAATCAATGCTTTTTAAAGCACCAGAGACATAAAGATAAATAAAGGGATATAGTTTCAAGGTCAGCACCAGCAAAATTCCGCTAAAACCATAAATAGATGGCGCCTCGATGCCAAAGCTATTTTGCAGCCATTGGGTCAACACACCGCTGCGGCCGCCAATGAGAATCCAGGAATAAGCCCCGATAAATGGCGGAGACAGCAGAGAGATAATGATGCAAACCTCCACGGCACTCTTGAATTTCACTTTGTACATGGACATAAAATAGGCCAAAATAGTACCGATAATAATGGCCAGCACCGTTACACAGGTAGTAACTGTAAAGCTGTTTATCATAGATTCATAATAGTATTTTCTCTGGAAGAAGTGTGTGAAATGCCCCAAGGTGAAAGCCCCGGTTTCTGGATCCTGAAAGGCGGTAATAAAAAGGGAAAATAGTGGATAAATCAGGAACAGCCCAAAGACCAGAATGGCCAGGAGTGTTACCCCAGTCCAGAAATCCCAACGTATTAGCTTTTTATTCATGGAGCACCACACCCTTCAAAAGGTTTCTACTGCCATCAGCAGTAAATATATTCACCTTGGCCGGATTAGGCCTCAGTACAACCTCCTCGTCAATATCCAGCAGTCTCTCCGCATGGCCCAAGTCCTGAGAAAATTCTATGGATGGCTGATCTGGTATCAACATATTCTCTGGAAATTCCAAAAAGTATGTATTGTATTTGCCCAAGAATACCTTATTCTTGATTTTACATTTCAAGCCATCCTTTTGAATAGAAAACTCCTCTGGTCGAACGGAAATAATAACCTCCATACCATCTACAGCATCCTCAGATAAATTATCCATAGGCATGATATAGCCATCGTTAAAAACTACAGCCTTGCCATTGGCGTCTCCCTTGATGGTGCCGTGGAACAAATTGGAGTGGCCTATGAAAGTAGAAACAAAAACATTATATGGTCTGGTATAAATAGTATGAGGACGGGCTGTCTGCTGAATCTCACCCTTTTTCATAACAGCAATTCTATCCGAAATAGACAGGGCCTCCTCCTGATCATGGGTAACATAAACCGTGGTGATTCCCACCTGCTTCTGTACCTCCCGGATGGCTGTACGCATTTCCACCCTCAACTTGGCATCCAGATTGGACAGTGGCTCATCCATTAGCAGTACACTGGGGTGAATAACAATAGCTCTAGCTAAAGCTACTCGCTGCTGCTGGCCACCAGACAGTCTCTCAGGCAATCTATCCTGATACTCTGTAATCTGTACCACATCCAAAATCTTATCTACCTTTTCCTTCATTTCTGCCTTGGGCAGCTTCCGCAGCTTCAAGCCATATTCTACATTTTCCCGCACAGTCAAATGAGGAAAAATTGCATAGCTCTGAAACACCATACCGATATTTCTTTCATGAGCAGGAATATCGTTGATAACCTTGTCATTAAAGGCAATAGTGCCGCCCTCAATGCTGTTAAAGCCTGCAATCATACGCAGCAAAGTAGTTTTACCACAGCCAGATGGACCTAGCAGGGTAAAAAATTCTCCATTTTTGATATGCTCATCCAAGCCTGGGATAATGGTCAAATTGCCATATTTTTTCACAGCCTTGTTAATATTAATTTCCACACTCATGTTCATCGCTCCTGTCTGTGGATTATTTCAGATTCTATTCAAAGTATACCTTTTCAATCAGAATAGAACAATCCTTATTTCTGCTAAATCATACCAAAATCTGAACTAAATACATTTTCTTTCCTATAGCAATAGACAATTTAGCTTTATTTCCAAAAACATCCTACAATTTATGGTCATAAAGTACCAATTAGCCTTTTTCAGTCTGGGAAAAGCAATTCAATTAAAAGAAAACGAATTTACTATGCCTTATACAATATATTTTGTATTCCTTGAGTAATATAATAAAAAAATACTACACAAGTCCTCTACAAAATGATATAATACCTTTTGTGATGTAAAGGACTAATTGTGTATTGTATTGGAGGGTCAGATATGAATTCTGAGATTACGCTCAAACTGCCACGCTGCAAGGGCTGTGGTATATGTGTAGCCTTTTGTCCCAAGCAGGTTCTCGGTCTTTCCGAGCTGGGCAAAGTGGTTATTCTGAAGGCTGATGACTGCATAGCCTGTGGCCAGTGCGAGCTGCGCTGCCCTGATTATGCAATTTTTGTAGATAAGAAGGTGGCAAAATGAGTAAAGCTAGATTGATGCAGGGTAATGAAGCCTGTGCCGAGGGTGCACTGGCTGCTGGTGTCCGTTTCTTTGGTGGTTACCCTATTACTCCCTCCACAGAAATAGCCGAAGGCATGGCCAAGATGCTGCCTAAGGTTGGTGGCAAGTTCGTACAGATGGAGGATGAAATTGCCTCTATGGGTGTTGTTCTTGGTGCCTCTCTGGCAGGTAAGAAGGCTCTCACCGCCTCCTCCGGTCCTGGCATCTCCCTGAAGCAGGAGCTGATTGGCTATGCTGCTGCCGCTGAGATTCCTGTTGTTATTGTTAATGTACAGCGTGTGGGCCCTTCCACTGGCCAGCCAACCGCCCCATCTCAGGGTGATATTATGCAGGCTCGCTGGGGTACCCACGGTGATCACCCTATGATTGCCCTGTCCCCTTGGAGTGTTCGTGAGGCTTTTGATACTGCTGTTATGGCTGTTAATTATTCCGAGCGTTTCCGTACTCCTGTTATTCTCCTGATGGACGAAATCGTAGGCCATCTCCGGGAGAAGGTAGAGCTGCCAGAGGCTAGCGAGCTGGAAATTTATCCACGCCGTCAGCCTAGTAAGACCAGAGCTGAGGGCTATCAGCCTTATGCTCCTGCTGAGGATTTGGTGCCAAATGTTGCTGATTTCGGCAACGGCTATCATATCCATGTAACTGGTCTGATTCATGACGAAACCGGCTTCCCAGTAGGCAGTCCAAAGGTTACCCGTGAGGCAATTGACCGCCTCCACAAGAAAATTGCTATTGCTCAGGACGAAATCACCCATGTAGAGGAATACTGCATGGAGGATGCTGAATATGCCGTAGTTGCCTTTGGTGGTACTGCCCGTACTGCCTATGAGGCTGTTCTTGCAGCTCGCAAAAAGGGCATCAAGGTTGGCATGGTTCGTTTGATTACCATTTGGCCATTTGCTGATAAGGCTATCAAGGCTTTGGCAGCCAAGGTAAAGGGTATCTTAGTGACTGAGCTGAACTATGGTCAGATTGTCAACGAGGTTGAGCGGGCAGCTGCTGGCCAGTGTCCAGTAGAGCTGTGTGCTAAATATGATATGACCATCTTCGAGCCTGAGGAAATTCTCGAGGGCATTGAAAACCTTGCAGGAGGTAATAAATAATGGAAAGATCCTTTGAACAGTATTTTCGCCAGAACCGCCTGCCACATCTCTGGTGTCCAGGCTGTGGTAATGGTATAGCAACCAAGGCCATTGTTCAGGCCATTGAAAAAAAAGGTCTGGATAGAGATAAAACCATCATTGTTTCCGGTATCGGCTGCTCCTCCAGAGCTTCCGGCTATATGGATTTTGATACACTGCACACCGCTCATGGTCGTGCTATTCCTTTTGCTACTGGCATCAAGCTGGCCAATCCAGAGCTGAATGTTGTTGTCATTACTGGTGATGGTGACTGCACCGCTATTGGTGGCAACCATTTCATTCATGGCTGCCGCAGAAATGTGGATTTGACTGTTGTGCTTTTTAACAACAATATTTACGGCATGACTGGTGGTCAGGCTTCCCCTATGACTCCAACTGGCAAAAAGGCTACTACTGCTCCTTATGGTGCTGTAGATCCTACCTTTGATGCCTGCAAGCTGGCCGAAGCTGCTGGAGCTACCTATGTAGCTCGTTCCACCGCTTACCATGTACAGCATCTTACTGATATGATTGCCAATGGCTTTGATAACAAGGGCTTTTCCTTTATCGAGGCTATGGTACAGTGTCCTACTGCCTATGGCCGCAAAAACAAGATGTCCGATCCTGTAGAGCTGATGAAGTGGATGCGGGATAATGCTGTAATGAAAGCTGCTTGGGATAAGCTGCCCGAAGATAAAAAGGTTGGCGATAAATTCCCTATTGGCCTGCTTTATCAGGATACTGAGGTAGATTATGCTACTGCCTATGAGCATGTTATTGAGGTTGCAGGAGGTGCTGGAAAATGAGAAAGCAGATTAGATTGTCCGGCTCCGGTGGCCAGGGTGTAATTACCGCTGCTATTATCTATGCAGAGGCTGCTGTTTCTGCAGGTATGGAGGCTGTACAGTCCCAGTCCTATGGACCAGAGGCTCGTGGCGGTGCTTCCAAATCTGAGGTTATTATTGATGATAGCCATCCTATCTTTCATCCCCATGTAAAGACTCCTGATGTGGTACTGGCTATGACACAGAAGGCTGCTGATAAATACTATGGTGATTTGCATAGTGATGGTATCTTGATTCTGGATACTGATTTGGTGCCTGAGCCACCTAAGTTTGGCAATATTATTCAGGTGCCTATTACCAAGATTGCCATTGAGCAGGCTGGCAAAGCCCTATTTGCCAACATTGTGGCTCTGGGTGTACTGACCAAGGTTCTAAATCTGGTGGATTTGGATACTGTCCGTACAGCAGTATCTCACCGTGTACCACCTCATACCATTGAGGCCAATATGAAAGCCCTGCAGCTAGGCTATGATGCTGTAAAATAATCCCATAACGAACTAAAGCCCTGATACGCTCCACGCGTACCAGGGCTTTTTGCTGTTAAAATTATCCCACTTCTTAATAGCCTGAGTTAAGTTCTGTTTTGCGGCTAAATATTCCTGTACCTTTGCAACAAAGACACTATAACGCCGCAGTTCATAACAAGAATCCAAAAGCTTTTTCCTTTGGCCAAATTAATATTGTAGCTATCTGCCAATAATTCCAAGGAATGACTTTTACCTTCAAAAGCTTCCGACAGCCTCATAATACGATGCTCAGGTTCATCCTTACTACCCACTGGCATGTTGCCCCTCCCAGGCGTCCCAGCCATAATGCTTGGAGGCTTTTGCACATAACAAAAGAGACTATCTCTCGATAGCCTCCTCAACTAACCGGCGATTTTCTATCCTCCCAGCTCGTCTCCAAGCAAGTACTTTCGACGT
>SAMEA104315422__coassemble_218_pt1 | contig 33211 bp, 28 predicted proteins | sample SAMEA104315422__metabat2_low_PE_041 | metagenome-assembled genome bin SAMEA104315422 (sample SAMEA104315422) | gut metagenome | biome: Monkey gut; feature: monkey-associated habitat; material: faeces | place: China | collected 2013
ATAATAATATTTTACCATGAATGGAGTGCTTTATGCTAGTTTGTCAACAATCTGACAGAACCGTCCCGAAGGACGGTTCTGTTTTCATATTGTTTAATTGAATACCCGTATAAAGAATAGCAGATATTACTGAAGAAGAGACAGTACATTGGAGCTACTCTGATTTGCCTGTGCCAGCATGGACTGGGCAGCCTGCATCAGAACATTGTTCTTGGTGTACTCGGTCATTTCCTTAGCCATATCAGCATCGCGGATAGTGGACTCTGCAGCAGTTACATTCTCGCTGGCAGTAGTCAAGTTGCTCTGAGTGTACTCGAGACGGGACTGAACAGCACCAATAGTGGTCTGCTGGTCAAGAGCCTTCTGAATAGCAGCATCCAAAACATTAATAGCAGCATTGGCCTGCTTCTGATTTCCCACCTGGATAGTAGCATTATCAGACCCCTGCAGACCAAGAGCCTGAGCTTTCATATCAGTCAAGCCAACCTTAATAGTCTGGTTAGCCTTAGTACCAATCTGCAGATTGATAGAGTTATCAGCAGAATTATTCTGAGCACGGAGAGTCTCATCAAAGGCATCCAAAGCAGCATTCGCAGACTTACGAACTGCACCAGTATTATCAGTAATGGAAATAGTAAAACCGGAAATCTGATTATTAACACCACTATCTGCTGCAACGAATGTGATGGCACTCTCGCCAGAAGCTGTCTTTACCGCATTTTTAGACCCATCCCATTTACTAATTTCAGAAGAAGCACTACCGAATTTAATATAACTAGCAACTGTTACATCTTTATTATTAACTTTTTCCCCAGTTTTCGCTGAAAAGATATCGTTAATCGTAGTCTTATTTACATCATAACTAATAGAATGAGTCTTGCCATTCTGTACCCAAGACACAGTAATTGTATCTGATGTCTGAATGTTTAGGCTATCACCATTACGAGCCTTCAAATCGGTCAAAGCTGTACCAGACCCAGTAGCAGTGGAAAGACTCTGATTTGTCAAAGCAGTACAGGTAGCAATAGTCTTGCTATTTTTAGAACCATCTACCAGATACTGGCCATTAAAGGTTACATTTGCATTGTCGTTGATCTGGTCGATAGACTGATCCAGCTCCTTCTGGATAGTCTGACGATCTGCATCAGTATTGGTATCGTTGGCTGCATTTACTGCCTTCTCCTTCAAAGTCTTCAGAATCTCTACAGTGGAGCTTACAGCACCCTCAGCAACCTTCATCATGGAGCCACCGTTCTGAGCATTGCTATTAGCCTGATCCAAAGAACGAATCTGTACACGCATACGCTCGGAAATTGCATAGCCAGAAGCATCATCAGCAGCGCTGTTGATCTTCATGCCAGAAGAAACCTTCTGCAAGCTCTTAGAAAGTGCCTTAGTGTTCCTGTTCAAAGTGTTCAGGGTAGACAGGGCGGACATGTTGTTTTTAACTACCATTGCCATAATAATTTTCCTCCTTGGTTGTCAACAAGGTTAGCAGCATCCGTGCCACTAACTGTATAAAATTGTTTTGCAAATATCTGACATATTTCTGGGTTGCTAGCCACCTGAAATATGTCCTTTGCCGTTGTCATAAACATTATCGTAATATAGTCCAGGCTTCTTAATTATGAAATTAAAATTATTAGAAAAATACATCGTTAATTAATATCAGCCTACACCAATACCAATTATGTTACACCATTCCCATATAGTCACCATAAAAGGTCTGTCACATCGTTTGAGAAAACGATCATTATTACTGACACAATTAATAATTCAGAATTAATTATGTTTATCTTTTTTTGAATCATTTATAATTTCTATCGTTCTCTCTTTTACCTTTTCGCAAAATTCTGCACTTTTTAAGACATTATCTCTATTTTCTTTCGCATATTCTCGTCTTTCTAATACTTCTTCGACAACATCCTTTGCAGCAATAAAATATTCATCAACATTATCTTTTAGCCTTTCTAAAAGTCTCTTATTTTCATTTTCCATAGCTCTACTATCTAACTTAGGAACATCTAATGTTCCCAAAATAAATGCTCTTGCAACCATAATCACATAAAATCTTAATTGATAACATGAATTATTTAGTAATTTACATTGACGCATATTAACAAATTTAACAAAAAAATACGAAGCAATGTAATACACCTCTTCCTTATGATAATAACAAAATAATTGTTTTTTATATTTTTTTAAAATATTTGCTGGGTTAGTTCCGTATACAATATTAGGTTTTTGCAAATAAACACTTACAAAAGCACGTATCATCCCATGTAAAGTAACTATTTGATATGCCCCCATCTTATCCTTAATGTCATCCTCTTCTCCAGAACGTCTCTCATAAAACATCCCCAATGGCATTTCCTTTGAACGCTCACTAAATAACATCTGCAAATTTTTATGGTACTTATCCAAGGCAACAAATGCTTCTTCTGGCACTGGACTTTGTCTATTTGTCGCTTTAACTATACTGCTTATAATATCAATGTCAGTCGTGTAAATTATTTTAACCGGAACAAATATATCAGAAACATGTTGTTTGCAATTATAGATTTCATTGCTCGTCTGACACCCATTCACAATTTGAAAATTAGATAGCTCATATTCATATGATCCTAATGATGTTACTGACTTTGTAATTATTGTCACACCATTATTTAAAAGTATAAACTGTCCTCTTGTACTATCATTGATAATAGTCTCTCTAATTTCTTTATTAACACTGTTCTCTAAGCCTTGATAGTCGCGAACATTTTCGTAAAATATTTTCCTCCTAATTTCGCCATCTTTATCACAAATAATTTTCAAAAAATCGTCACCTGTCAAATAGCCAACATAAGCCTCCTTAACTCCATTTATTTTTTCAAGTGTAATACAATTTTTTAAACTAACTTGAACTGAAATGTTGTTTTTCAGCTCTCGGTAATTATCTATTATATATTGTTTTCCTAATACTCTAACCTCTGCATCTTTTATATCACTTAAGCTACTCGTGATTTCTTCTTTAGCACTAATGCAAATAGTTTCAACCTGATTTCTGTCCCATTCATTGGCTGCTGTAACATAATAAATATGGCATCTAGGAGATTGCGTTGTACAATATTTGAAATTGTCGTATTTAAATAATTCATCATAAATTTCTTTTGCATTAATAATATTTTCATTCTTTTCCGTTACTACAGCAAAATCTTTTAGAAAATTTTTTGTAGCCTGTATGGTTTTTAATAAATCCCCTATATCGCATTTTTCTTCCGTTTTTGTCTGTATAAATAATATGTCGACATCTAATTTTTTGGATTTTGCATATGTGACAATGTCATCTTTTCCTAAAACAAGGTTTCCATTAACAATAAATGCCATAGCATCTAATCCAAATTGACTTTTCTCATCAACAACTACTCTACTTAAATCGCCTCTATCGATGAATGCATCTGGATGAAATTTAGAAATAATAAGATAATTTACCAGGTATTCAAATTCTTTAGACACTGCCATGTCCTCAAATAAATAATCTCTCTTGAAATCATTCAATATTCCCATCAATATTTTATTTAATGCCATTGCAAAATTCCTCCTTGAAGCAAAAATACACGTTTCATTCAAAACTTTTTTAACGGAAATGACTATATAACCGTTGCTATAACTTTACTTTTATTCAATATTTCTCCTAATAAGCATTTTCAAATCTTTAATTAAATTCTTGAAATTTAAATTAATACTATAATACAAATTTTGTACATATCATATCCCATCTTTAAGCATAGCATTGGTAAGTTTGATCGCACCACTTTCACTTAAATGATCCATATCATTAAAATCCTCATCTAGAAAACTTTCATTATTTGAATAATCCAATATCTTCAAACTGCTATCAATGCTATTACCACTTCGTAAAAGATTTCCTTAAATTGCGGTGCTATATGCTTAACATAATATTTTGATGCCGGTGCAACTACTATGGTCAGTGCAATATTGCATTCCTTGCAAAATTGCACAAACCTACAGAATAATTCTACGTTTGCAAGCAGGCTATTGATGTGCTTCAAGCTTTTATTGTGACTTAATGCACGTTGTTTTCCTGCCGCAGCTTTTTCTTCATATGATAAATCCTTCCATGCCTTATCACTTTGCCAAATTTTTGTAGCAAAATTACATCTAGGGGCATTATCATTAAAATATCCATTTGCATAAAAACTATTCGCAGTACGCTCCAATACACTTTCAATATCAAAGATATCACTTTTATAAAGTATATTTTTTCTTGGTGACATCAAATAACAATTGTGCCTATCATCAAATATGGGACTATACACTTTTGCTATTCTCTGTATTTCAAAATCAGTACTTACTTTTGACAAATCAGAATAAAAATAGTAATAGCTGGTGCAAAGAACAATATGCTTGATATTTTTATTTATATTCCAAACATACTCTATTCCCTTTATCGCATAATACAAGTCCTGAGACGCTAAAGACAGATTAACTGCATTAGGCAGCATTGATTCTTTTATACCAAACAGCCCGTAGGATGAACCTGTTATTATCGTATCTATTTGTAAATTTATCGCCTTAGATAGTTGATATTTCATATAATAGTAATCATAATTATTACTTATTTCTTGCCACACATTCTCTTGAATTCTACTTACAATATCCTCAAGAAAAATGATATTATAATTGTTCATTTCTTCTTTAGAAAGGGACTTATCCTTTTGGGACATGATTATTACATCTGATACATTAATTTTATCTGGAGCAGTAATTGTTTGAATCGATAAATCTTCCTTTAAAATATTGCGTACCAATTTTACATTTAATGCAGGATGTTTTTTTATAAAAACAGTCATTACCACAAATCCCTTCCGAAACAGAAATTTAAATAAACTTACTTAGAATTGACAATTTTTTCTTATAATTTCACAAGTTCTTTTTACATCTTCCCTCGCCAGTGTTGGATATAAAGGTAATGCGATTACATTATTACTTACATCCCGTGATACATCCAATCCATCTGCCTGCAGCCAATCCTTATAGCAATCAAAATCACTGGTAATAGGATAAAAATATTTTCTCACATTTATACCATAGGTTGATAATATTTCACAAATGATATCCCTATGCTTTCCATATTTATCTTTATTAATAAATATAGGAAAATAAGAATAGTTTGATACAACATCATTCTGTATAATATTTAACTTGATACCGGGAATATCTTTTAACAACTCGCGATAATATTCTGATACTTCTTTTCGCAAAAGAATATTTTCATCTACATGTCTTAAATTGCACAACCCCATAGCCGCACAGAACTCATTCATCTTAGCATTTGCTCCTACAGCTTCTACAGACTCAGGACCATGTATGCCAAAATTTTTCAAATCGGCTAATTTCTGTCCTATTTCTTTGTTTCTAAAACATGCAGCTCCACCTTCAATGGTATTAAATACCTTTGTGGCATGAAAGCTAAAGCAGGAAACATCTCCAAAATTTGCTGTACTAACCCCTTTGTATTTAACACCAAAGCTATGACAGGCATCATAAATTACTTTTAAATTATACTTATCCGCGATGCGTTCTATTCCTTCAACATCACATACGTTGCCATATACATGCACCGGAAGGATGGCACTCGTCTTTTCTGTTATTAATGCCTCAATCTTTGACACATCTATCGTATAATCATCAGGGTTTATATCGCAAAAAACAGGCGTAAGTCCATTTCGCACAATAGCATGTGTTGTGGAAGCAAATGTAAAAGGCGTAGTTATAACTTCTCCCTTTAAGCCCAACGCTTGCAAAGAAAGTTCCAAAGACATATGACCATTAGTAAAGAGTTCAATATTATCCGTATCCAAATATAGTTTTAATTCTTCCTGCAATTTTTTATATTTGCTTCCCATATTCGTTAACCAATGAGTTTCCCATATATCACTAATTTCATCCACATACTCGTTAAGTGATGGCAAAGTGGATTTAGTAACAAATATTTTCTTCATTAAATCATCTCCTAAATTTTGTATTGAAATACATCCTTCCAGTCATCAAGCTCTTTCATTGCAACTTGCTCATCATTCTTTAGTAAATATTCTATTTCCTTCTCTTTGAACCAAACAAAACGCTCTGCATTCTCTAAAATTGCTGATATATTTAGCCCTAACCGAGCTAGTTCCAACTCCCAGTGTGCAAGATAATAATGCTCTTCATTCTCAAATTTATCGATAATCCAATTTAATGCAGCAACATAGTTTCCAGTAAGAATATCAAAAAAAAGGTCCATGCATACAGAGGCAAAAAAAAGTGTACATTTTACCAGCAATGGTATGGCCTGTGTTTTTAACAAAATTTGCTTTTCTAAATTGGATTTTATCTCGCATTCATCCCAATATTTGTAAATATAAAGCAATAACAATAGCTCTTTTTCTATATTTTTAGACGGCAATCTGTCAGGATACAAAGATAGTGTTGCCAATATCTCAGCTGATTTTTCTAATACCGTTTTATTAGCAAAAATATCTTGTTTTAATACCCATGTAGCAATTTCTTGATATAATTCATGCTTTATAGTTTTTACAGCTAGTTTAAAAGATGATGTACAGACAATACTATGCACAAGCTCAATAGATTCACCCTTAAATGCACCTTGCTGTATGAAATAGAAACAATCTCTTTCTTCATTTAGCAGTACTGCAAGTAAAAACTTTAAGTTAATCTCACTAACAGAGCCACACTTTCTTAGTAAAAAATTTATATCATGTATATACAGCTTTTCCGGTGCATATATTCGAGAAATATTCCTATCATAATCTTTTTTATTAACTGAATAAACGGTATATCTATATAAACATTCAGCCAATACACCAATTCTATTACTGTGCAAAATTGTTTGACGAACAAATAATGTATCAGAGCCATAGCCTAACAGCTCTATATTCTGAACGTTCACATTCTTGATTACCTCTAATCTATATAATTTCAACCAATGGGTGCGCATTAAATCATATGTATAAGGAAAAATTTTTTCGTACTCTCTCCCCTCTACAATAACATCTCTTTCTATACATCTTTTGCCCGTAATCCTATCTGATGTGCCATCTATCCCATAAACACCTGCCACAGTCATGTCCAAATTATTTTTTTCTGCAAATATCACCATTTTTTCTAAAGCATCTACTTCTAGTGCATCATCTGCATCTATACGTGTAAAATATCCCTTACCTTGAGATGCATTTAAAATATCTGGAACACCAAATTTCCACGCAATAACCTTTTCTGGCCGATCAAATAGAACTAGCTTAAATCTTTCATCTATGGCAGCATAATGTTGAATTATTTTTCTTACGGCTGGACCAGAGCAATTATCATATATATAACATATAAAGTTTCTATATGTTTGATGAATAATTGAATCTAAGGCTCGCTTAAGATATGGCTCTGCCAAATCATAACTCTGAATATATATATATACTGTAGGTAAAACTTTATCCATTTTCTAACCCCATTTATAGAATCTAACTTGTTCTTGCAAATATCAGAGTTATACCAACTGCTGTGCCGGCTGCACTCTTTCAACATCATTTCTTAAGCCTACGCAATGTGCACAAGATGTAGATGAGGTTGAATCCACCATCATCATCAGATATTTCTTTTTTTCTTCTACAGAAATACTATCATCCATTAAAGGTACGTACTCACCTTTAAGCTTAGGAATATAACCATTCTTTATTCGCCAAAATGATCTGGAACACCTATGTATTTCACCATCATTAATTACGAAATATTTACCTACATTGTGTATACACTTGGCTGCATTTCTATCCCTTTCCTCTATGGTCTTCCATTTTAATGAATGATCCGAAAAATCAATCCACCCATTATAATACAAATTATCTCCATAAAATTTGGAAATTCTATAAACGATGCCTCTATTATCCAAATCATTTTGAATACTATTTAATTTTTTTGATAAATCTGGACCATAATCGCTTAATACAATACGTGTACTATCTTTATTTGCCTCAAAAAAGTCCTGAACCTCATTAGGAATCATCATTGTAGCATTAGTCACAAAATCTAAAGTCTCGCCAATATGTCTTTTGTATTTCATCACCTCTTCTAATATTGGCAAAACATCTTTGTTTAACAATGGCTCTCCACCAGTGACAGTAAAGTGTTTTACACTATCTACAACCGCAAAATAATGCTCCAATATAGACTTGGCCTCACTATAACTCATAATATGAGTTTTTTTATAATATGGAATAAATGCCAAACAATGTTTGCATTTCAGATTGCACACAGAGCATATATTTAGAACAATTCTATTAGTATTAATTATCATAATTCACCTCATGTAATAAACCATTTCTATCCAATCTGCATTAATCTGCTTTTCTTTAAAATCATTTTTTTTGTAATAATATATGGCATTTCTATTACTGATGTGGACATGCAATACAATAGCACCACACCTATTTTTAATATGAGCTTTAACCTCATCCATAAGCATATGACCTATTCCCTTACCTTGGTAAGACTTTTTTACAGCTATGGATGATATATATGCATCCCTTTGATTGCAATATATTGAACAAGATGCTATATCTTGACCTATATTATTAGTAATAAAAATAGTATCTGCCAGCTCCGCCAATTTTGCTGCGTAACTTGGTATATCCACTCGGCTGCTCAATGAGGGAATAAATTCCTTATCCATTTCCTGTAAAAAACTTATTATTCTTGTTTTTGCGTTATCCCCATTTAGCCACTCCACCATCTCACTCATAATGACCTAAATCCTTTACGATACTGTCTGCCTCAAATTTGATTTCTGCCATTTTAGTCTCCAAATGTTCCCTAACTTCCTGCCTATGGAAGAAGCATCTGTCAACACAATCTTTTATCTGTTCATAGTTCCCAGGCATACATACGTAATCCTCCAAACCTAGCTGCTGAGAAAAACCTAACATTTTGTCACTATAAATAACACGTCTATCATACTCCATAAATACGGTTGGAACGCACTGACTTGTTGCAGCTACGGAAGCATGCACTCTACCAGTTACTAACATATCCAGTTTTCCTATTATAGTTTTTAACTGAACAGGTAAGAGTGGCTCATTTATCAGTATAATTTTTTCTTTATAACATTCATTTTTTTCTATAAGTAATTCATACAGACGACTTAATATAGTAAAATCTCTACCATTAATCAGCTTAAAATGTGGTGGTAATTCAAAGCCATTTGTATGAGAAAAAATGCAGATTCTACAATCTAAATCGTTTATGATATGCTCTATTATTTTTATAAACACATCATATTGGGCATTCTCCCTTGGCCACATATCATAAGGACCTACTGGCATATTAAATCCACCAAAGGTAAAACCAATAATTTTACTATCTGATTGACTAATTAAATCGATCCATTTTGATGTATAATTACTATCCGTTTCAAATAAAAATGATGGACACGGTGCCCACACCACATTATCTAATGGGAAGCCCCATTTTTTTAAATTATCAAATGATACCTTTTCTCTTATAACAACTAGATCAAATTTTGAGAATACTTCTAAAGCCAAATCACGCCTTTCTATTGGAAATGGACCTGGAGTAACTGCGTACAATACCGTTCTTTTATTTAAAATTTGTGCTGCCTTCATTTTTAGGCAATCAACATAAAATCTCTCATGCCCTACATGCTCTGCATTAGCCCCCCACATATCTCCAGATACATTTATAATTAAGTCAGCATCCTTTATGCACGACAAATATGGTGTTAATTTTACAGAGTCAGTATCCACAACATATTTTTGTGCTGTTTCAACATCCTTTTCAGCCTTAGCCACATCATCACACTGCCAAGCGTAATATAATTCCATTGGAACTACATTTATATTTTCCCTGCATATGAAATTCTCATCCATCTGAAACGTGGTTACAATTTCTGCTTTTGGATAATATTTGTGTAATAACCTAAACAATGGCTCCACAATGTAATAGTTGCCAACATTGCCATATTGCAGACGTCCCCAATGTAAAGTGCATAAACCAGTAACCATTATTTTTTTTATCATAATATTAACCTCACAATATCTGATATTTTCCTAACATTTCTTTTATTTCTTCTACGCTACAAAACATCATAATATCCACAATAGATAGACCTGGCTCAAAATGTCCAATACGTTGAATATACGGTGTCAATTCGTGTTTTAAAAATTCAATCTCTATATTTGCAATATGATATTTTTTTACATCGAAAAAAGATCTTCCCCCAGGTGGATTTACATATGTTTTATAGCCTAATCTTTTTGTAATGTTCAGTGCCCATTCATCAGGAGCTGTAACTTCTTCAATATCTAAATCCATATCAGAAAAAATATCGCAAGGAGTATTTATTCCCAAAAACTCACAAGTTTGCTCTATGCTTTTTATGCACAACTGTGATAAATTTTCATCGGCATTATCTAAAACGGATTTTACTACTTCTATTGCTGTAGAATAATATGGCGCCTTCCTCTTGTAATATGATAGTTGTCCATATATCTTTTCTTTCCAAGCCAGAGCATTATTAATTATAATTTTATTAATAGGCGTATCTCTTGCTGCTTTTTTTGTTGGAACAGTTATATACGCGGCGTCATTCCCTTGCTTTAATATACGATTTCGATTTACCCACCCATGATGAATATATTGTGGTGTATCAAAATATATAAATCGGTCGCAATAATTAATCAAAGAAAAATACCCTATATACGGAAAAAAATAGGGCTGCATTATTCCAAGCTTCAACATCGACCCTCCCATTAACAGAACCTATTATCTTTGTCTCATATAATATATTTTTGAATCCATATGTGTTATTTATGTATATTTCTAATATTTTTTCAACCAAAACAAGCCTATGAGCAAGGCTCATAGGCTAAAATCACATTTGAATTTGTGCATTCTCCCACTATAAAAATAGGCATGGGATAACACCATCCTACCATTGCATTTGTCATACTATATCCTGTTGCTAGCAGGAACTGCGAAAATCTATACTAACTTCGCTACATAATATATCGTATCATTTTCAGATAATATTAATCTAACTATAAAAAAAGTGATACCGATTGCGATGTTAGTATCATGTCAATCGATATCACTTTTGTATTCTTATAATTGCGCATGCGCAAAATCTATACGCATTACATCATATCGCAATCCGTATGATATTTTTCTCATCAGAATAGTCTTTCCACGCAGTAGGTGTCCAAATGATATTATTCATTGGACAGCTCTGACAATGTGTGCTGTTCTCCCAAGCCTCTTTCATATTCTGCAAAGCTGCGATCCAATTTAGCTAAATATGCTGCGTTATTGGCTACCTTGCTATCTATAGTAAAAAGCTCTGTAGGAATAGGCTTATTACGAACTGTAGTACGAAGTAACATAGAAACTACCACCGGCGTTGAGAGTCCAATATCTGCCAATATGCAATCTGATTCTGTCTTTAATTCACTGTCAATAGGTATGCTGATATATTCACTAGTAGACATAAAAATCCCTCCCATATTAACTCTACCACAATCAATATTACATTCTGTATTAATAGTCTACACGCAATTCTTCAAAAATACAACTTCCATATCAATCCACTTCAAAAGGCTGGTCTGATTCCTCAGTCCAGCCTTTTTGCTACACTTATAGTGTTAAACATGAGCTATTTTTTCTAACGGATCTCTTACCAACATGCCTTCATGTATAACATCAGGAGCAATATCTATACATTCTACGGGATTTCTATCTCCTCTTAGATCCCATGCCACAGTACCACACAATACTGTAATTTTATTTCTAAATATTTCTATATCTTTCAAGGCAGCAAAAACACTGTCATCCCCAGCACTTTTTATCAAGTTTTCGGCATCATAATAGTGTACTGTGCCATCATTGAAATATGCATAAAACGAATATGGTTTTTCTCCCAAAACTACTTGTAGAATCTCATCGCATAATTTTAAGGGTTGCATAATAATTGTCTCCCCGGCAAATAGCCGCTAATAACAGTGGCTTCCTGTAATCGATTTAAAATCTATCTCTTTATTCATTTATACGCCAATTCCTTATACGCCTGATGGTTCTTCTTAATCAATTCCTGGGATATTTGCTTGATGCGATATGCAACATTAGCATCATCTTTGCTAGTCAAAATCTTTTTGGGCTTTGAATTTACATCTATTTTTTTCATAGCAATTTCCTCCCACAATAAATTAATTTACATATCAGCCTTGCGTTTAAATGTTATACATGCCCAGCCTTTGTTTTCTAGCCGTTCTACTACTCCGTAACCGTGGGCTTCAGCGGCTGCTAATACATCCTCTATTCTGTCTTCAATAATGCCGCTGGTTAGCAAAGTGCCTCCCTGTTCCAAATGTTCACCCAACTGGTCAAAGAGGCGGATAATGATATCTGCAATGATATTGGCGATAACCAATTCTGCCTTGCCATGCACATTTTGCATCAAATCGCTCTGAGCTACAGAGATTATATCCTGTACATTATTCTGCTCCAGATTTTCTTCCACGATTTTCAACACAGAATCATCATAATCCACTGCCTGAATGTTTTTTGCTCCCAACTTGGCAGAGATAATGGAGAGAATGCCAGAACCAGTGCCCACATCAAAGACAGTCATGCCCGGCTTTACCAGTTTCTCCAGCTGACGGATGCACATGGAAGTGGTGGCATGAGTGCCTGTGCCAAAGGCTGCTCCTGGATCCAGCTCTATGACAACCTCATCACCCTGTGGTGCATATTCCTCCCAGGTAGGCTTGATAACCACTCTTTCTCCTGGCTTTTCTGTATGGAAATACTGCTTCCAGGTGTCTGACCAATCCTCGTCCTGCAGCTCTGCGGTAGTCAGCACAGCAGGAGCCGTATTGACACCACGGCTTGCCAAGGCCTTAATCTCCTGCTGCAAGGTCTGGATTCTTCCCTCCAGCTCCCCGTTAACTGGCAGATAGGCCTTTTCCACAACCACCTCGGTTTCCTTGGCAATAGGAATATCTGTATAGTCCCATTTACCAGAGGTTATATAGTCATTGACCAGCTCTGGGTCCTCAATAACCACGCCAGAAGCACCTAAATCCCGAAAAATCTCAGCTATCAGCTCCACCGCCTCATGGCTGGTCTGAATGCTTATTTCACACCACTTCATCAAAAATCCTCCTCTATATGAACAAAATAAAAGACAGACGTTACCCTTATATTGTAACATCTGCCCTGTATTTCGTAAACTTCAGAATTTAATCCTTAAACAGCTTTTTAATTTTATTCAACCAGCTGTCCTGTTCTGGATTTACCTTATTTCCGCTTAACTCGCCAAATTCCTTCAGCAGTTCTTTCTGTCTGTCTGACAGCTTCTGGGGTGTGAGCACCTTGATTCTTACATGCTGGTCTCCGTTGCCATTTCTTCTCAGCATAGGAATGCCCTTGCCCCGGAGACGCATTACAGTACCGGACTGAGTACCTGGCGCAATCTTCATCTCCACCTTGCCATGAATGGTTGGCACCTCAATGGTATCACCCAATGCTGCCTGTACAAAGGTTATAGGCACCTGGCACATTACATCGTAACCCTCACGGGTAAATAGCTCATGTGGCTTGATATATACATAAACATACAAATCACCGCTAGGGCCGCCACGCCGGCCTGCCTGACCGCCACCAGCAACTCTGATGCGCTGTCCCTCATCAATACCGGCTGGAATCTTTACCTTGATATTCTTGGTAACCTTCTTCTGTCCACGACCGCCACATTCCTTACATGGAGTCTTGATAATCTTGCCGGTACCACTGCAACGCTCGCAGACATGGGAATTTACCATCCGGCCAAATGGGGTATTGGCATAGGACTGAACCTGACCAGTACCATGACACTGAGGACATTCCTCTGGGCTGGTTCCCTTGGCTGCACCAGTACCGCCACAAGCAGTACAATTCTCAGTGCGAGGTACCTTTAACTCTCTCTCCACACCAAAGGCTGCTTCCTCAAAGGTCAGCTCCACATCAATGCGCAGATCCGCACCCTGCTCTGGGCCATTACGGCGAGCCTGACTACGACCACCACCAAAGAAGGTGTCAAAAATATCGCCGAAATCACCAAAGCCGCCGCCACTAAAGCCACCGCCGCCGAAACCGCCGAAGCCACCAAAGCCGCCGCCAGCACCACCGGCACCGCCACCATGAGCAAAAGCATCATGACCGAACTGGTCATACTGAGCCTTTTTCTGAGGATCCTTCAGCACATCATAGGCCTCATTGATTTCCTTCATATGCTTCTCAGCATCTTCCTTGTTGTTCAGATTGCGGTCCGGGTGATATTTAATCGCCATTTTACGATAGGCTTTCTTTATTTCATCATCAGAGGCTCCCTTTTTGATACCCAGGACCTCATAATAATCCCGCTTTTCGCTCATTTATCTCACCTTTACCTATTAACACAAATATGAGCTGCCACCTCTAGGCAGTGAACATTGACACATACACCAGGGCGGCAGCCCATACTCAAAATTTCATCTAATTATTTGCTCTCAGTGAACTCAGCATCGATTACATCGTCATCCTGCTTGCCGCTGGACTGCTGCTGGCCTGCCTGACCACTCTGCTGACCGCCAGCTGCCTGCTGAGCCTGCTGTGCCTGCTGATAAGCAGCTGCGCTGATAGCATGCAGTGGCTCCTGCAGCTCCTCGGTAGCCTTCTTGATAGCCTCGGTATCGGTGCCCTTCAAAGCTTCCTTTACCTTCTCAATAGCAGCCTTGGCCTTGTCTACCTGGCCAGCCTCTGCCTTGTCGCCCATTTCCTTAATGAGCTTCTCAGCCTGATATACCATGGAGTCAGCATTGTTGCGAATCTCAATGCTTTCCTTCTGGGCCTTATCCTCAGCTGCGTGAGCCTCAGCTTCCTTAACCATACGGTCAATATCATCCTTGCTCATGCCGCTGTCAGACTGAATGGTAATGTTCTGAGACTTGCCAGTACCCAGATCCTTGGCAGATACATGTACGATACCGTTGGAGTCAATATCAAAGGTAACTTCAATCTGAGGAACTCCACGAGGAGCAGGTGGGATATCGGTCAGGCTGAAACGGCCCAAGGTCTTGTTGCCGGCAGCCATTTCACGCTCGCCCTGCAGAACATGAATCTCAACAGCAGGCTGGTTATCAGCTGCAGTGGAGAATACCTGGCTCTTGGAGGTAGGAATGGTGGTGTTACGCTCAATAATCTTGGTGCAAACACCGCCCAGAGTCTCAATACCCAGAGACAATGGAGTTACATCCAGCAGAACTACATCCTTGGCGTTAGTCTCATCACCGGAGAGAATACCGCCCTGAATAGCAGCACCAACAGATACACACTCATCAGGGTTAATACCACGATGAGGCTCCTTGCCCAAATACTTGCGAACAGCTTCCTGAACAGCAGGAATACGGGAAGAACCACCAACCATAAGAACCTTGGTAATATCGCTGCTGGAGATGCCTGCATCTTCCATAGCCTTACGGGTAGGAACCATAGTACGCTCAACCAGATCAGCAGTCAGCTCATCAAACTTTGCACGAGTCAAAGTCAGATCCAAATGCTTAGGGCCGCTGGCATCAGCAGTAATAAATGGCAGGTTAATATTGGTGGAAACCATGTTGGACAGCTCAATCTTGGCCTTCTCAGCAGCCTCGATAACACGCTGAGCACTCATCTTGTCCGCAGACAAATCAATGCCGTTCTCCTTCTTGAACTCCTCTACAATCCAGTTCATAACTGCCTGGTCGAAGTCATCGCCGCCCAGATGGGTATCACCATTGGTAGCACGAACCTCAAATACGCCATCCTCAATATCCATAATGGATACATCGAAGGTACCACCGCCCAAGTCAAATACCAGAACAGTCTGAGTCTCGTCCTTGTCAATACCATAAGCCAAAGCAGCAGCAGTAGGCTCGTTGATAATACGCAGTACATCCAAGCCGGCAATCTGACCAGCATCCTTGGTTGCCTGACGCTGGCTATCATTAAAGTAAGCAGGAACAGTAATAACTGCCTTGTCTACCTTTTCACCCAGATAAGCCTCAGCATCAGCCTTCAGCTTCTGCAGAATCATGGCAGAAATCTCAGGTGGAGTGTAGCTCTTACCATCAACAGTTACAGTGTAGTTCTTCTCACCCATATGACGCTTGATAGAAGAAATGGTGCGGTCAGGGTTGGATACAGCCTGACGCTTTGCCAGCTGGCCTACCAGACGCTCACCAGTCTTGGTGAAGCCAACAACAGATGGAGTAATTCTGCTACCCTCTGGATTTGTAATAACTGTAGGCTCGCCGCCTTCCATAACAGATACTACAGAGTTAGTAGTACCCAAATCAATACCAATTACCTTAGACATAATCTATTTCCTCCTTATAAAATAAGAACCTTTACAAATTTATTTTAGCTATTTGCTACAACCTGAACCATGGCAGGACGGATAACCTTGCCCTTAACCATATAGCCCTTTTGCAGCTCCATAGCAATGGATTCATCCTCAAGGTCTGGATTTTCCACCCGCATTACTGCCTGATGGAAATTTGGATCAAATTTGGCATCAGTGGTGTCAATCTTCTCCAAACCCTTGTTTTTCAATATTTCTGCCAGCTGGTTGTAAATCATCTCCACACCCTGCTGGAACTTGGCGCCATCAGTTGCTTCCGCAGCCATAGCTCTATCAAAATTATCAATCATTGGCAGCAGATCCTTGATAAAATCCTGTACTACCATATTGGACAATTCTTCTTTTTCCTGGCGGGTACGACGGCGGAAATTCTCAAAATCTGCCTGCAAGCGCTTCATGCGCTCCACACCCTCAGACAGCTGCTTCTTTACAGCTTCCAATTCCTCGGCAGCCTCCTGGCCCTCTACCTCCTCAGTAACCTCCTGAGAAGCTTCCGCCTCTCCAGCCTGAGTTTCGGCGGTCTGTGGCTCCTCAGCAGTGTTCTCTGCCGTATCTGCCTCAGCCTGCTCAGTGGTCTGCTGCTCTATATCTTCATTTTTCTTCATTTCTTCATTCTCCAAAGGCATTAACCTTCACCTCTTCATATTTTCTATCTTTCCTACCAATGCAACCTTTTGATTACCTCAGTGAGATTTTGATTCATATAATTCAGCAAGGACATGGTCTTGCCATATTCCATGCGGGTTGGCCCCAGCACTGCCATAGATCCCAGCAGCTCCCCATCCAGATGATAGGTGGCAGTAACAATGCTGCAATCCTTTATGCCGCTGTAATCATTTTCCTGACCAATGCTGACGGTAAGGCCATCCCCTAAATGTGCTTTGAGAATATCCTTCATCAGCTGATCCTTTTCCAGCATTATCAGCAAGTCCTTTACCTTGTCCACATTGTGGAACTCAGGCTGCTCCAGCATTTCTGTGGTGCCTCCCAGATAAAGCCTTTCCTTCTTCTGGGAATCCAGAGCCTTGTTAATAAGCTGCAGGGCGGATTCATAAAGACCACTATCGCCAATCTCTCCCTGAATCTGCTTTAAACTGCTCTTTTGGATTGCTCCTAAAGTATGTCCCGCCAGACATTCATTTATCACCGCTGCCATGCGCTGAAAATCCTCAAAGGCAGCCCCGGCTGGCATTTCCATAATCCTGTTTTCCACAAAGCCCGCATCTGTCATCAGCACTGCAATAACCCGATGGTCATCTAAGGGCAGAAACTGCATACAGCGAAAAGCCGCTTGGGAAATCTGGGGCGCCAGCACCAGAGAAACATTTCTGGTGAGCCGAGAGATTATTTTGGCTGTTTCCTGAAAAACCTGATCAACCTGCTGTACCTTGTTTTGATACCATTTGTTGATAACAGTCTTTTCCTCCTCGCTCATGGGCTTGACAGGCAAAAGTGAGTCCACATAAAGCCGATAGCCCTTGGAGGAAGGAATCCTGCCAGAGGAGGTATGAATATGCTCCAAATATCCCAGCATTTCCAAATCCGCCATTTCGTTGCGGATGGTGGCTGAGCTAACCCCCAGGTCATATTTTCTGGCCAAGGTTCGAGAGCCTACAGGCTCAGCAGAGGATATATAGTCCTGAACTACAGCCTGCAAAATTCGCTTTTTGCGATCATCAAGCCCTTTCAACATTTTTCAGCCTCCTCTTGTTAGCACTCCAATCAGGTGAGTGCTAACTTCTGAAAATAATATACCTCTTATTTGTCAAAATGTCAATAAGTCAAAGTAAAATATTTTTTACAATAAAAATTCCCCGAAAACCTGATTGCCGTATTTCATACCCAAAGTGGTCAAAGCAATGCCCTTGTCTGTATGCTGCAGTAACTCCTGAGCCACCAGCTTCTCGATAGTTCTGCCATAAACTGTAAACAAATCCACCCCAAATTTCTGCTGAAAGAGATTTTTGTCAATGCCTGTCGCAGTTCGCAGGCCCAGAAAACAATACTCCTCCATATGAGCCTGTCTATCTACCTGCTCCTCTAGGGTGGCTGGCAACCTGCCTGCTTCCAGCACAGAGATATAATCATCTATACTGCTGGGATTTTCATAGCGGATTCCCTGCCAATAGCTATGGGCTCCAGAACCTAGTCCCAGATAGTCCACATCCTGCCAATAGGACAGATTGTGCTTGCTTTCATATCCTGGCAGGGCATAATTGGAGATTTCATACCGCTGATACCCAGCCTCTGGCAATTTTTCCACTATATAATCGTGCATTACCTCCACCAGTTCATCTGTTGGCAGCTGCAATTTCCCCATATCCGCCATTCGCTGAAAAGCTGTGTCCTCCTCCAGCTGTAGGCCATAAATGGAAATATGTTGAACCGGCAAGGTCAAAGCCCTTTCCACCGACTTGGTTAAAATTTCCCTATCCTGCTGTGGCAAGCCATAGATTAAATCCAAGCTGATATTGTCAAAACCTAAATTATGAGCCAATTCAATGGTATCTGCCGCTTCCTGAGCCGTATGTATTCGTCCTATTTTTTGCAAGCAATTATCATCAAAGGACTGTACCCCTACACTAAGGCGATTTACCCCTGCCTGTTGCAGAAGCAATAGTTTTTCCCTGTCTACGGTGCCGGGATTCATTTCTACCGTAAATTCCTCTGCCTCTCCTACCGCCACATATTTTTGGACAATTTCCAATAGCTTTTTCAACTGATGGGCGTTAAGGGCGGTGGGAGTGCCTCCCCCTATATATATGGTTTGAGGAGCAAATTTACTTTCTGTATCTCTGACATTATCTTTTTGGTACAGCCTTTGCCTTAATAAAGCAAATTCCTGCTCCAAGGCCTGCAAATACCTATCAATTTTTTTCTCCCGGCCAGCAAAGGAGGGAAAATCACAATAAAAGCATTTTTGCCGACAAAAGGGAATATGTATATAAAGACCAAATTCCTTTTTCATAAATTATCCCGTCCTCGATTGGCCAGCATGATAATCACAGCTTCCAACTCCACCAAATCTGCCTGCCCGGTTTTCAGGCCATAATCCGCATCAGACAGTGCCAACAGAGCTTTTTTTAAGAGTCCCGGCGGAAAGCTGGCCGCCTCCCGACCTGTTTTTTCGGCAATAAAAGGAGGCTGTCCCAATTTGCCAGCCAAGGCACGGCCTCGAACACCTTGTGCCTGCAAGGCCTGGGCCTGCCACCACAGGCGGATTTGCCTAGCCACCAAACCTACGGTCAAAGCAAAATACACACCATTATCCAGTTGTCGTTGAAATAATTGCAAAGCCTTAGCGGTTTGCCCTGCACCAATGGCATTCAGCATAGCAAAGCTGGAAATTTCTGGCACGTCAGAAAAAGCCTGCATCAAATGCTGGCGGGTAATCTGCCGCTGCTCCGGCCCTAGGAACAAAGCCAGCTTCTCCAGCTCCTTATTAAGAAAAGCCAAATCCACAGTCTGCATACTGCTTACAGCTCCTACCATGTATTCGTAGGCCTGCCTATCCATATTTTTATTTAGCTCCTGCAGCTTTCCCTGTAACCAGTCCCCAATATTGCTGGCCCGAATAGGCTCCGACTCCATAACTATGCCAGCCTCAGCCAGAATCTTGTACAGCTTTTTCCGCTTGTCCGGCTTGCCATGATATTCAAAAATCACATAGCTGAATTCAGGTATATTATGCAGCATAGCATGAAATTTTTCTTCTAATTTCTTACTGCTGCTTTCACCTTTATCCTTGAAAAGAGCCGCAGATTTAACCCATACTACATTTTTGTCTGTCAAAAATGGCACAGACTCCACCAAGGTCATAATCTCGCTAAGAGATGTGTCATCTGCCACCTGCACATCCTCCATAGGACATTGCCATATCTTCAGCAGTGCCTCCCTGGCCTTATCTATATAATAGGCTTCCTCTCCTGCCAGCAGGTACAAATGACCAATTTTTCCCTGCCGCAGCCCTGCCATCAGCTCACCATAGTTCATATTTTTTCACCTGCCTACTTCTCTCCGTTTTCTGTCCACTGTATTAATTATATGCAGAAACCAGTTTTCTAGCAATGAAAAATCCGCCTGTATTCCCCAATACAGACGGATTTCACAGGGCCACACGCCCCATTGCCTATCAATTACTTTTCTCTCACAATAAAGCCATAACGCTCCAGGAGATTGAAAAACTGTCCCAATCTAGGCAGCAACGGCTCAGCCTTTTCCCCAAAATGACTGTGCACCGCCTCAGATACAGTTTTCACATCGTGGCTGGATTCCAATTCCTGCCACACAAAGCTGCCCAGCTCATCCAGCTTAATATAGCTGGTAGAGGGCCGCTTAAAAACCTTGTGAGCTATGGCAGCAAAAAGCCCCCTATGCTCCATGGCCAGCTCCACGGTACCATCCTCCAACATCTTCCATTGCAGGTCAGGGTTGCGGCGATACCTTAGGTCAAAAATATTCTTGGACTTAAGCATTCTTCTTACCAGACTCAATGGTGTAAATCATTACACAAATCAAAGCGATAAAGGCAACAATAGAGCCAATTTCACCCAGATTAATAGTGCCAGAGATATCAGTATCTACATTCAGCACTGCCAGCAGAGCCAGTACAATACCTACAATACCCTCGCCGGCAATCATACCAGAGGCCATCAGAGTACCGTTGTTAATAGCAGCTTCCTTAATCTTGTCAGACTGATACTTCTTAGCCTCCCAGATACGGCGAATCAGACCACCGATAAAGAGAGGAGCAGTCAGATAGATTGGCAGGTACAGGCCGATAGCGAAAGCCAATACAGGCAGGCCCAGCAGCTCAACTACTACTGCAATAGCTGCACCCATGAATACCAAATCCCAAGGCAGATTAGCAGTAATAACGCCCTCTACAATCATCTTCATCAGCATAGCCTGTGGTGCTGCCAGCTCCTTGGAACCAAAGCCCCAGGCAGCATTCAGCAGATACAGTACGCCACCAACAGTCAGAGCAGAAACAAACACACCAACCAGCTCACCCATCTGCTGTTTAACAGGAGTTGCACCCAGAATGTAACCGGTCTTCAAGTCCTGAGAGGTATCACCAGCAATAGCTGCTACAATACAAATAATGGAGCCGATAGCAATAACTGCCATCATGCCCTCCTGACCTACATTGCCATTAGCTACAAAGATAATGCTGATGAACAGCAGGGAAGCAATGGTCATACCGGAAACAGGGTTGTTACTGGAGCCTACAATACCTACGATACGGGAGGATACAGTAGCAAAGAAGAAACCAAAGATAACTACCAAAGCAGCACCCATTGGGCTGATTGGAATAACAGGTACAATTACCATCAAAGCAGCCATAGCAACAATGCCGCCAATAATGAACTTCAGGGAAAGATCCTTATCAGTACGCAGAGTGGTATGACCACCGCCAAAGCTGCCCATGGACTTCTTAAAGGTATCAACAATCAAAGGCAGAGCCTTTACCAAGCTAATAATACCGCCAGCAGCCAAAGCACCAGCGCCAATGTAACGGCCGAAGCTGCTCCACATAGCACCAGGGCTCAGCTCCTGAATCATCTTGGTTGCAGGGAATATTACCTCGTTGGCACCATAGAAAGCGATACATGGCAGAATGCAGAACCACATGAGGATAGAGCCTGCAAACAATACAGAGGATACACGATAACCACAGATGTAACCTACACCCAGCAATGCTGGCAGTACATCTATACCAATCTCGGAACCCTTGAAACGCTCAAAGCTATAAGCAATTTCACTTGGGAATACCTTCAGGCCATCAGTTACAAACTTGTAAACTGCAGCCAAGCCCAGACCTGCAAAAATAGTCTTGGCAGAAGATTCCTTACCCTCGCCAGCCAGCAGGATTTCTGCGCAGGCAGTTCCTTCTGGATATGGCAGAACACCATGCTCCTTAACAATAAGAGCCTTGCGGAGAGGCACCATAAACAGTACACCCATAACACCGCCGATAAAAGCTACAATTGCAATCTCTACCATGGATGGAGTCTCAGTGCCCCACTCCTGTGCCCACATAAACATAGCAGGCAGGGTAAAGATACAGCCTGCTGCTACGGACTCACCAGCAGAACCAATGGTCTGAACCATATTGTTCTCCAGAATGGAATCACGCTTCAACAGGACACGAATAACAGCCATTGAAATAACAGCTGCTGGAATAGATGCAGATATGGTCATACCTACACGCAATCCCAGGTAGGCATTGGCACCGCCGAACAAAATAGCCAGCAGCATACCTACCACTACAGAAACCGCCGTTAATTCCAAAGGAGTTTTCTCCGCAGGAATATAAGGCTTGAATGTTCCCTTTTCCACTTAAAATACCTCTTTTCATAAAAATATACACTTAGACTGAAAAAGGGTATGCTCTGTCTAGCAATAATGGATTTTGTCCATTATAACTAGACATTGCATACTCTATTCCATTCCATACATACTTTGCAATTTTATCACATTTAAGAAATACTTTCAATACTCCCATATTTTACGTGATTTAACAAATAACACATTTCTATACATACTTTGATATTCCTTAAATATTTATACACAACTATGCATATTTTTAGAAAATTTTAAAATATCTTCGAAAATAAAGATTTTTTTTTGTTTAGCAGAAGCTTTCAACCTTAATGCTCTTTCCATCGGTTCTAAAGACAATGGCCCCCTGCTGATCTGTCCGCAAAATTTCCGCCTTAGTACAGCTAGTCAGTCGATTGAGAATTTCCTTATGGGGATGACCAAAGCTATTATTGTAGCCACAGGAAATAACCGCCCAGCCAGGATTTACCGCTGTCAAAAATTCCTGACTGCTGGAGGTACGGCTGCCATGATGGCCTACCTTTAGCACTGTACTGGCTACATGGGTGCCATTAGCCAATACCTGCTGTTCCTGCTCCGCCACCAAATCCCCAGTAAACAAAAAGGAAGCCTCTCCATAGCTCACCCGTATCAGATTAGAAAATTCATTGCCAGTGGCCTGCAGCTGACTTTCCTGCACCTTCCTTGACTCTGGGGAGTAAAGCATATCTATCCGTACTCCATCCAATTCTATACTACTGCCCTCCTGCAAGGGCACCAGCAGCTTTTTTATTTTTCCCAGCTCTCCTGTGCCAAAAGTTTTAAGATAATCCCCTGCTCCCTCGTGGCCAATACCGATAGCACCTACCGGTATTTTGGTCAAGATACCTTTCACCCCTCCCGCATGGTCATCATGGGCGTGGGTAAGAAAAATATAGTCCAGCTTTTCCACCCCATAATGCAGAAGATAAGGTACATCCACCCTGCTGCCAATATCATAGCTTCCCTCCCGTACTCCCCCAGTATCCACCATAAAGGCTCTGCCGTGTGGAGTTATAACTAGGGCACTATCTCCTTGGCCCACATCAATAAAATGCACCTGCATTTCCTTATTATTACACCCCATCTGCCAACAGTAGAAAACCACTGCCAACATTCCCAATAAAGAAATAGCTTGCCAGCCTTTTGAATCCCTTAGCTTCTGTCCCATAGCCAGCAGATATTTACTGCCAACACTGGACATCAGTCTTTTCCTGTATTCATCACCAATAATCAGCCAGCCTAATCCCATATAGTACAGCATTCCCCCCCACCAACTAAAGGTAGGCATATAGATTTGACTTCCCGGCAAAGCCGCCACCCAACGGGAAAGCTCATAAACCAAGCCCAGCACCACACTGGCCAGAAGAAAAACCACCTTACCTGCCAAAGGAAGTAGACTGGCTAGCAAGCCTGCCAGCAGTCCTGCCACAATAATCCATTCCACAATAGGGGTAATCACCAAATTGGCCAACAAGGAGCTAAGGGAAAGCACATTAAAATACCAAGCGATTATGGGAAGTACAGACAGTTGAGCACCAATAGTTACAGCCAGGCTATCTGCCACAAATACCGTCAGTTTCTTGCGCAGGCTTTCCCTAAGAGGGGGCGCTAAATACAAAAGCCCAGCGGTAGCCCCAAAGGACAATTGAAAACTAATATCAAAAAGCCAAAGGGGAGAATATAGCAACAATCCCAAAGCCACCAATCCCAGGATATGCTGAGCATCCCTTTCCCTGCCGGCAGTTAGGGCCAACAGGGTTAAAATTCCCATTAAGGCAGAGCGAATAACTGGGGGAATAGCCCCTGCCAAAAGACTATAAAACAATATAACCCCTGTGGCCAAGACTGCTGTTGCCCTGGGGGACATATGCAGAAAACGCCCTACAATATTTGCGGTGCCAGCCATCAAGGTAATATGAGAGCCGGATACAGAAAGAATATGAACAATGCCGGTTATAGTAAAGGCCTCCAGCAGCTCTGGCCGTATCCCCTGATAACCACCAAAAAGCATGGCAAAAATCGCTGCCGCATCCTGCTTTGGCATAGCCTGAGCCATATATGCCTCATATTGCTTCCGCACCTGCTCCGCCAGCCTTGCCAAGGATTTTTCCTGTCTTGGCTCTATAACAAGACTATATTTGCTAATCATAGCCCTGCCACAAATACCCTTGGCTTTATTGCTCATAACCGTATTCATGCGTCCTGGATTACCATAGTCATGAAATTCACTAATCGTACCTACTAATTGAATACCATCTCCCACCTGACCATAGATGCCTTCTATAGACTCAACAACAGTATCATCTTCTAAACCTGTTGCTTTATTTTTCCCCTGCTGAGGTAATTTTTTGAGAGATTCCTCCCCGCCATATACCAGCAATTTTCCCTGCATGACTTGGCCTGCTTTGCCGTATTTGCTTCCCTGCCAAGCCTTCTCCACCTCTACCACATATTGCAGATGAAGCTTGCCCTTTTCATCTCTGGTAACACTGGATGGCTCAGCCAATTTTCCCTGCAGCTTTACCTGCTGGCCAGCTAATTTAATTATATTGTTTTCTTCTATATTTATAGCTAAATAATATCTCCCTGCCCCTAACAGAATCAGGCCCATGCACAGGCAGGCCCAGGCCATTTTATGCTCCTTCTTAATAAGCACTGCTCCTACCAGCAGTAATAGCAAGGCGCCTAGAAAAAATACTCCTTGATATGGGTGGAGCTTCATGGCATCAGCCAGTAGAATCCCTACCACAAGACCAGCCAATAGCAAATTTACAAAGGCCTTGGGATGTTGACCATATTTCATATAGCTATTTGCTCCTTTAGCTTGGCATATTTGGCCTTGCCTATACCCTTAACCTGCATAATATCCTCTGGAGCTTGAAAGCTGCCATTGGCCTCCCGATAATCTACGATCCGTTGAGCCATAGCCGGCCCTATGCCCTTAAGCTTTTTCAGCTCCTCCACATTTGCAGTATTAATATTTACTATTTCACCACTGGCATTTTTGCCTTGCTCAGGGGAACTGCTCTTAGAAGCCCTGTTTGCAACATTACTCTCTACACCAGAATGATTCCCTTGGCTTCCCGTATTGCCATCTTTAGATATAGCTTTCCCCTTTACCCGAATTTCCATGCCATCCTTAACGGTAGCCGCCATATTTACCTGACTGCTATCGGCAGTAGGCAGCAGTCCCCCACATTGATTAATGGCATCTCCTACCCGCCCTTCCCAATGCACATATACCACCCCTGGCTTTGCCACCTCTCCTGTAACATATACAGCCACCTGCCTCTCACTGACAGCATCTTTATTATCAGAGGATAAGGTCGACAAATCCACAGCCTGACCAGACTGCTGATAATCATAAAAACTAATTCCCGCCACCAATAGCAATATAATCCCCAAAGCTCCCATAATCTTCTTGTACATAGGCATTTTTCTCACCTCCGAATATTTTCTTCAATATATCATTAACTACTTTATTTTTCAATACTTCCAATTATCGTCATATTATATATATAAAGAAACATGATTTCTTCAGCAATTTTCTAATAAAATAAAAAAAGACCGCTTCCCTGCTGATTTTCAACAAGGAAACAGTCTTCAACGCAAAATATTTATCTATTGTCTACCTTATCCATAGCCACCAAATCATGCTGGCTGAATCTCTGCCAAGCCAGTTCCTCAAATTTGGTGCCAGGCTTGCCATAATTGGTATATGGATCTATGGAAATTCCCCCTCGTGGCAGGAACTTACCCCATACCTCCAGATATCTTGGCTCCAGCAGCTTCACCAGATCTTTCATGATAATATTTACCACATCCTCATGAAAATCTCCGTGATTGCGGAAACTGAAAAGATACAGCTTCAGGGATTTGCTTTCTACCATCTTAATATCCGGCACATAGGAAATATAAATGGTAGCAAAATCCGGCTGACCTGTAATAGGACACAGGCTGGTAAACTCAGGACAGTTGAATTTTACCCAATAATCCCGATCTGGGTGCTTATTGTCAAAAGTTTCCAGCACCTCTGGCTTGTAGTCAAAATCATATTTAGTATGCTGATTGCCCAAAAGGGTGATGTCAGGCATATTTTCTCTATCTCTACTCATAATTATTATATATACCTTTCTTTTATCCAATAGTGAAGGTACTCCCGCCTATAGAGGCTGGAGATTCCTGCTTAAAAACTGGTATAAGGATTGCCCGGCTCCACAAAGAATTTTTTCTCAAACTCCTCTGGTGGCTCTGGCCGGCCAAAATAATAGCCTTGAATAGTATCAGCATGGCAGAAATCCCGTAGCAGCAAATATTCCTTTTCGGCTTCCACGCCTTCGATGCAACAAGTAATATTCACACTATGACACAACTCAATGGTGGATTTCACCAGCTGACGGTCAAATTCATTATCTGGCTCCACAATATTTATAACAAAAGCTCTATCTATTTTTACAATATCACAGGCCAAATGCTTCATATAGGCCAGAGAGGAATAACCTGTGCCAAAATCATCCATAGCAATACTCATGCCTAAATCCCTAAACCGCTGGAACTGAGCATTAACATTGTTCCAATCAGATACAATGGCTGTTTCTGTCAGCTCTAAAACAATTAAATAAGGAGGTAAATCATATTTTTTCAGACAGTCAATGGCAAAATCCTCAAAGCCCTTTTCCTTAATCTGTTCATAGGAAAGGTTGATGCTGATTCTCATGCCGGGCCACTTCTCCTGCCAAGCCTTGCACTGCTTTACAGCCGTTTCGAATATCCAGCGTCCCACCAAAATAATCATCTTGGTTTCTTCCAGTATTCGCACAAATTCCATAGGAGAAACCATGCGGCCATTGGGACTGCGCCAACGAAGCAGAGCCTCTGCTCCGATGAGCCTCTGGGTTCTGGCGTTAACCTGTGGCTGATAGAACAAGGAAAAGCCTTCATAATTATTTTCAATGCTATCATGAAGCATTTCCCGCATATTCACAGAGCGAAGCCAGCGGTTATACTGCTCCTTACTGAAAATTACATTCTTGTTTTTGCCTTCTCGCTTGGCCTGATCCAAAGCAGCCTCGCAATGCTTGTGCAGTACCAGATAATCCTTGCCCCACTGAGGATAGGCCACCACACCGGCAGAAATGGTGCAGAACAGGGTTCGTCCCTCCACCATATGAGGATGACAAAAGGCTTTTTGAATATCCTCGTAAAGATTCTTCGCTGAATCCTCATCCAAACCTGGCATTACTAAACCAAATTCGTCTCCATCCAGCTTATAGAGGCGAACGCCCTCTGGCAAAACCTTTTCTATAGCCTCTGCCGCCAGCTTCAACATAATATTGCCATAACGACGATTATAGGATTCATTGATAATCTTGAAATTATCCAACCCCATAATCATAATTATGCCCTGGCCATATTCGCCATCTATTCGCACCAAGGCTTCTTTGACAGCTTTTTCAAATCTGTATTTCCCCAGCAAGCCTGTATTGGCATCTGCCTGAATCTTTTGCTCCATCTGCTTGATAACACCAGCAAAAAGCTCCGGCTCTCCTGTACGGCTGTCAAAAGATACTACACCGTGGCAATGAAGCCATATATAATTTCCCTTTATATCTCGCACTCTGTAAAAGGCATCATGGACATTATCCTCCGGAGTATAATTCTTGTGCAGCTCCTTCAAAAACCCCTCTACATCATCAGGATGGACAACAGGCACCCACACAGCCTCTATATCCGTAACCACTTCAGCCGGCAGGCCAAAATCTGCTATCATATTGGGAGATAGCATCATGAGATTTGCCTTGATATCCTGAACAAAATAATATTCACTAGAGGATGCACACAGCAATCTAAAATAACCTTGAATACGCTTCAATATGGAATCTTTCGGAATCCGACATCGTTTGCTCATTCGTAACAACTCCATAACACAAAATCGTCAACTAATATAAAACAGATACATTTTATACAATATTCGCTATAATAGCAATGTTTTTCCAAAAAAAATTACCGTACCATAATAGGATGGCACGGTAATTAGAAAGTTAAATTTATCCTTGCTGCTTCCTACGGCGAGTCTGTAGGAATACTACAATCAGGAACAGAATAAAGCCAGGAATATCTGTCAATGCACCAGGGATAATCATGAGAATACCGCTGACAAACTGCATTACCCGCTCCAGCATGGTGCTCTTGTCTGCCAAATAACCAATCAGAGAGGAGCTGACACCTACCATACCCAGAATGGCTGTAACCACAGCCATCAGCAAACCTCCTGCTGTAGCATTAATCATCAACAGCTCTGGAGACATAACAAATACATAAGGGATGATAAAGGCTGCAATAGCAAGCTTGGAAGCATTAACCCCGGTCAGTAAGGGCTTGCCGCCACTAATACCGGAAGCGGCATAGGCTGCCAAGGCTACTGGCGGAGTTACATCGGCAATAATACCGAAGTAGAATACAAACATATGAGCAGCCAAGGTTGGCACTCCTAATTGCAGCAAAGCAGGAGCTGCAATAGTGGAGGTAATAACATAGTTAGCTGTAGTAGGTACACCCATACCCAGCACCAGAGAGGTAATCATGGTGAAGAACATGGTTGGCAGCAAATAACCGCCAGAGAGAGCCAGCAGGCCAGAAGCCAGCTTCAGACCAACACCGGTCTTGGTTACGACACCAATAATAATACCGGCAGAAGCACAGGCAATTGCTACACCTAGTACGCCCTTAGCACCAGATTCCAAGCCCTTTACCACATCCTTAACACTGATGCGGGTATTCTTCCGCAGGCAGGAAACAGCAATGGAGAGAACAATAGCCACCAAAGCTGCCCGCATAGGGGTATAACCAGTTACCAGCAGATATACAATAACAATCAGAGGAATAGCCAAATGGCCTCTTTCCTTGAAAATCACCCAAGCCTTTGGCAGCTGATCTCTAGGAATACCCTTCAAATTGGTACGCTTGGCCTCCAAATGTACGCCCAGCCATACACCGGCAAAATACAGAACGGCAGGAATAATGGCCGCCTCAACAACTTCAATATATGGCACACCTACGAACTCTGCCATCAGGAAAGCTGCTGCACCCATAACTGGAGGCATGAGCTGACCACCAGTAGAGGAAGCTGCCTCTACTGCACCAGCAAATTCTTTGCGATACCCTAGCTTTTTCATCATAGGAATGGTAAAGGAGCCAGTACCAGCTACATTGGCTACAGAGGAGCCAGAAACAGTACCCATAAAGGCACTGGAAATAACTGCTACCTTGGCAGGACCGCCACTGGCCCAGCCAGCAATGGCATTGGCAATATCAATGAAAAATTTGCCCAAACCAGTGCATTCCAGATAAGCACCAAAGAGGATAAACAGGAAAATAAAGGTGGAAGATACTCCCAAAGGAATACCAAAAATACCTTCTGTAGTAAAATACAAATGGCCAATCAACTGGTTAGGAGTCAAGCCTCGATGGCTTAGTACACCAGGCATATAAGGGCCAGCAAAAGCATAGGTTAAAAAGGCCAGCACCACAATAACCATAGGCAGTCCTACTACTCTACGGGTAGCCTCTATAACCAGCAGTACACCCAAAACACCAATGACTAAATCAACAGAATTTATAATACCAGCTCGAAAGGCCAGCTCTCTATACATAATAACGATATAGGCAGGAGAAGCGGCGCCTAGCACAGCCAATATGGCATCCAAGGGATGGAGCTTATGTCTGGACCAGGATTTGCAGGTTGGATACAGCAAATAGGACAAGGCTAAAGCAAAGCCTAAATGTACAGCTCTCTGGAGCTGGGCATCCAGCACCCCAAAGAAGGCTGTGTACAATTGAAATATAGAAAATGTAATGGCAATTGCCGAAACCAGCTTGGCCATGAAGCCTTTATACTCCATAGTATCTGACTCACGATCGTACTTTTTTAGCACGTCCTGAGCCAGTGCCTCATCGCTGGCAGTGTTTTTATCTAAAGCCATAAGCTTTACCTCCCAAATAAATGTTTAATACAAGGAATCCCATATGCCCTAGGGGCTATAAAAATATCAACTCTATACCCAGTCTCATGGTTTTCATATACCGGATAGCTTTGATTATCCAACTCCAGGGTTAACTTGGTGCCCAAGCCTGTGCGGAGACTAAGGCTATCAAAATGACGATTCATATGATCCATAACAAAATCATCACCATCCTGATAAAATTCCCCATCGCTTTCCATAAAGGGCAGTCCCACCCCAAAGGAGTGATAACGAGTGCTGTTCAGCACCAGCTCTGACATACTGTCATCTACCGTTAGATATTCCTCCACCGGGGTTTTCTGTACCGAATGAATAAAGCTAATGGACAAGGCCTGTCCCGGATAGGCCGGAGCTGCAGCTATCATCTCTGTCTCTCCTTGAATAAAAAGCCAAGGCCGGCTGCCCCACCAGGTTAATCCTGCCATAGCTAATACCAGTATCAGAAAAATAATATAATTTTTTTGAATTCCTTTTCCATGCATAACAAATAAAAACAGGGCTGCCCAGAACTCTGCCGCAGCCCCATTCTCTCCTTCACTTATTCCTTGAAGAACTTTTCAGCACCAGCATTCATCTGGATTGGCATACCTTCCATAGCCCCCTCCTTGGTAATCAGCTTACCAACGGAATGAGCTGCCTTGATGCGATCCAGATTGGTGAACAATGCCTTGGTAATATCATAACCCATGGTATCATCAACCTTGTCGGTGCATACCAGCATAGCCATAACGGAAATAGCTGGTACATCCTCATTGAAGCCTGCATAGGTACCTGCAGGAATTACTACCTTGGTATAGAAAGGATACTTGGCAATCAGAGCATCAGCCTTGTCTGCCTCGATAGGCAAAACACGGATTGGATTCTGAGAGGCAATATCCTGTACAGCAGCGGTTGGATAACCAGCAGTCAGGAAAGCTGCATCTACATTGCCATCCTTCAGAGCACTGGCTGCCTCGGAGAAGGACAGGTACTGCTCATCAATATCATCATAGGTAATGCCATAGGCTTCCAAAATCTGACGAGCATTGGCCTCAGCACCAGAGCCCTGAGCACCAACAGCTACTCGCTTGCCCTTCAAATCAGCCACGCTCTTGATACCGCTGGCATCCAGAGTAATAATCTGACAGGTTTCTGGATAGAGAGTTGCAATACCTCTAATGGAATCAATCTTCTTATCCTTGAACATCTCAATGCCATTGGCTGCATAATAGGTAATATCATTCTGCACAATAGCCAAATCAACAGAGCCATCATGAAGCATATTGATATTAGCTACAGTAGCACCGGTACTCTGAGCGCTGGCATTCATGCCCTGAATATTGTTGTTGAGAATCTCTGCCATAGCACCGCCAATTGGATAATAGGTACCAGCAGTACCACCAGTAGCAATGTTCAAAAACTTCTTGTCTCCAGCAGTATCTCCGCCACAGCCTGCAATCACAGAGATTACAACCACTAGCAGAACACTGAGGATGGATAATTTACTAAATAATTTCATTTTCGTTCCTCCTTGCCCAATACATCATGATATTATTCGCTTTTCGCATATCACATATATCATTATAGCATATAAGTGAAATAATAAAAGCTGTTTTTATAAAAATACTGTATACATGATAACTATTATCAATATCTTATGTCTTTTTCAAAATCACAGTAAAAAACATCCGCCCCATTTAATTTTCCCAGTAAAAAAGCCAGCAGATTCCTCCACTAGCTTTTTACCACGAAATAGTATTGCCTATAACAGAGACATATACATTTTGAAATCAGCTTTGGATATGTCCAAGGTTTCCATGGCTTCCTGAGCAGTAATATTAAATTTTTTCATAATATTTCTTATTGCTGCCAAATTAGCCTTTCTTTCGCCACGCTCTTCACCCTGATTTTCTCCTTCTGCCACAATACGATCCAGCACCTCGCACATATTACCGACCTCCTGTCCATTATGCTTACTATGCACCCACTCTGTATATCTTTTATCATTTGTTAATACTGACATCAATTTAAGCATACTATCTACATGCTGTATAGGTTTTGAGGATGGATTATAGTTTTTACTTTGATGCAATTGAACAAAATAATCTGCTATTATCTGAAAATCACCTTTATATTTGCTTACCTGCTCCTGTGATAATCTTGGAACATCTATCAAATTCATTTTGTAATCATTTACAAAGGGCCTAAATATTTCTGGAATTTCAATGGCCTCATATAAACTGCAAGGATATTTCCAAGGCTTTTTGCCAAAATATAGCACCAAGGTAATAACAGGATAGCGTCGTTGTCTGATTTTATGACGTATCCCTGTAGACTCGTCAATTTTTATCTTGTCTTGATT